>Ga0155041_106_pt4 | contig 57506 bp, 63 predicted proteins | sample RifCSPhighO2_01_FD_106009 | JGI IMG/M metagenome (GOLD analysis project Ga0155041, IMG submission 106009) | Candidatus Doudnabacteria bacterium RIFCSPHIGHO2_01_FULL_46_14 | reverse complement strand
TTTGGTGGCGGCAGGACAAAACGGCAGAGTGCCGCGCCTTTCGGCGCGGCACATCAAGCGTAGCCCCGCCGCTTTGCGGCGGGGCGTGCCAACATCAGGAATTTTTGCTAAAATAGGTGCGAGCGGAGTTGTAAATATACTGTGGCGATGGCGGGCAAGCAAGCAAGAGATGCGAGTTTGAACCTCGTCCAAGAGGCACTCCAAGATTGTTACTTTAGCTCAAATGTTAGGGTGACGCTAATGGTTACATCTTGCATTCCCGGCTCAACAGGGGATGAGCCTCCGCCGCCCATGCCAACAGGCATGGCTTTGTCGTAGTAATACGGTTCGGGAAAATAGCTCGAGGCTTCGGAAAAATTGATGACCTTACCAAGCCGTACACCAATACGGTCCGCCAATTCCTTGGCTTTTTGTTTGGCTTTGTCGATGGCGAAGTCTCTGGCCTGCTGTTTGAGCTTATCTGGGTCTTCGATTGTGTAGGCAACATTATTTATCTGGTTTATTCCTTTAGTAGTGAGTCCGCCGAGGATAGTCGGGACTGTATCTAGTTTTCTTATTTTAGCTGTGATATTTTGGGTGAGGTTGTAGCCGGAGATGGTTCCAGGAGCGATGTTTGGACTCGAGTAATCATACTGAGGATTGAGGTTGTAACCGCTAGTTTGAATATCCTCAGAATTGACGTTGTTGCTTTTCAGATAGTCCATAACCGTAGTCATTTTGGCATCATTGTCCGCTTGCACTTTGACCGCGTCCTTACCTTGCGTTACAACAGCGAACGAAAGAGTGGCAAGATCGGGTTTGGCAGTGACCTTACCTTCAGCGCTCATATTTATGGAGCGAGTTTTGGAAAGGTCGTAGTTTCCTTTTGTTCGATTATTGATCTCTGCTCCAATGAGCACGATTAGCGCTATCCCCAAAACCGCGCCCAGCATGCCTAGAATGTTTTTTATTTGTTCTTTCATATTTGCCTATTTAATTGATTAAAGTCTCAATTAATTGTATCATACTTTTACTTTAAGAGGCCGGCTTAGCTTCCCCTTCGCTAAAGCTATGGCGGACAGGCATCTGGATTTGCCACCTTAGCTCAGCTGGTAGAGCAATGCTTTCGTAAAGCAGAGGTCCCCGGTTCGACCCCGGGAGGTGGCTCTCCGACCTCTGTCGGAGTCCGACTCTGGTCGAACCAGCATTTTCATTAGAATCTAAATGAATAATTCACACAATTTACCCAAATTAGGCCCAATAATCATTGGCACCTCAAATATTGAAAAAGCAAAAGTATTTTATACTGCTGTTTTTGGCATCTCCATTGAACGCGATGAAAGCCCTCATTATGTCAGTGCTCGCGGGGTTGATGGAACGCATATCGAGTTGGAAGCAGATTCTGAGTATAGATTTGCAGATTGGAAACAGCACAACGTTGGAACCTACAAGAACAGTGAATTTCAGGTTGACGATATCCGCTCTTTTCTAGAGTTGGTAGAAAAACATGGCGGTCGGGTTGTGACCAATGCCACCATCAGACCGTGGGGTGGTTTTGGCGCGGAAATTGCTGATCCTGACGGCAATATGTTTTTGATAAGTCAAAATAATTATTAATTTTCGGCGTACTGAATCGCGGCTTTGGTATTTCGTGGTTAATAGTAGCCGACAGCCAACTCCACATTTGACTTTTGACCCTTACGGTATATACTGAGACTATATTCGCTAAAAAAACAACAATGTCTAGACGTCCATCGGGCGAAGGGGATCCAAATGTAAGTAAAAATTTTGCAGAAACAAACGGCGGTTTAAAATACCCTAAAAGTGAGGAAGAATCTGACAGATTTATCGCTGAACACAAGGACGAGCTGAAACAATTTAGCAGAGACTTGACGGCCATGCCGACAAAGCACCGAGCAGTGCTGGAGGCAATGCATACGCGTTATTATGGACTTGATCTGGGAGAGGAACTGGAAAAAGCGGGTGTAAAATTTGAATTGGACGAATACGGATTACCGGACACAAGCGAGCTGGAACGAGAAGCATTTGATGCCTTGAAACAGAAAGGATACGAGGAGGCAGAGGCAAAAATTTTTCTCGATGTACTGCATGATGTGCCTTAAGCTGTCAACACCCTTGTGTCTTGACACAAACCCTCAATAATTGCGAAAATAAAAATGCCTATACTAGCAAAGTGAGGCATTTTTTGTTACAATTTACAGGATGGAAGCAGCCCCCGAGAAACCAAAATTAACCCCGGTTAAACTGCCAGGGAAGAGGCTCGATAAACGAGAGTTAATCAGTATAGCGTTCGAGCTCGGGTTTATCATTGCTCTGCCAATCGTGGCTCTGGGTTTTGCTGGTAAATGGCTTGATGCGCGGTCAAACACTGAACCGTTATTCACACTTCTTGGTATCCTATTAGCTATCGTCAGTACTAGTGTATGGATCTATCGGAAATTTAAAGAGTACTTTAAATAACTCAAAACTTATAGCTCAGATGTCAAAACCTTTAGGTTATGAGTTCTGACGTAGGACATTTAACATACAATCATGCTAGCCATCCCTCCTCTCGCTGCAGAACCAATATTTAACATCGGATCATTCCCGGTGTTTAATACCTTTATCAATTCCTCTATTGTGCTGGTGTTGTTTATGATTGTCGGTGTTGTTTTGCGCAAAAAAACGGCAGAGATTCCCGATAAAATTCAGAACTTTGCGGAAAGTATCCTCGAGGTAATTCTGGGCTACATGGATCAGGTGACGCGCGATCGCAGAAAATCTCTTCTGTTTTTACCGATTGTCGGCACATTGTTTTTATTTATCCTAATCTCCAATTGGATTGGTCTCTTGCCAGGAATCGGCTCTATCGGTCGCCACCTTATCATGCATGGAGAGGTGCAACTCGTACCGCTTTTTAGGCCGGCCAACACTGATCTCAACATGACCTTGGCAATGGCAGTACTGACAATAGTCATGACTCACGTGTTCGGTATAATCGCAGTTGGATTTTTCCGCTATGCTAATAAATTCATAAAACTCGGCGATATCTGGAAGAGTTTTCGCAAGGGCGGTATGAGCATTATGGTGGCAGTCATAGAGTTTTTCGTGGGCATCATTGAAATCTTTTCGGAAATTGCAAAAATGGTTTCGCTCTCTCTCAGACTTTTCGGCAATGTCTTTGCCGGCGAGGTACTCCTTACAGTTATCGGCGGTCTGATCGCGTTTTTTGTTCCCCTGCCGTTTATGTTTTTGGAAATTCTGGTTGGCCTTATCCAGGCCATAGTGTTTTCAATGTTGGTGCTGGTTTCTTTTACAATGGCGACAGCGGAGATGCACGAAGCCCACTGAATTTGGAATATCGAATTTGGAATATCGAATTTGGAATATCGAATTTGGAATATCGAATTTGGAATATCGAATTTGGAATATCGAATTTGGAATATCGAATTTGGAATATCGAATTTGGAAGCCACATTCTAGATTCCATATTCGAGATTCGAAAAAAGAGTCTCAAGTCCTCCGGCGCAAATATAAATTAAAACATTAAATAAAGCACCGAGACGGACAGAAAGGTTAAATATTATGGATCCAGAGACAATGACGACCCTGGTCAAAGGCATGACCATCGCGGTCGGCGGGATTTTTCCGGCCATTGCTATCGGCAAGACAGCAAGCAAGGCCATGGAATCGATCGGCCGAAATCCTGAGTCAGCTGACAAGCTGTTTGTGCCCATGCTTCTTGGCATGGCGTTTGCGGAAGCTATCGCGATTTACGCCCTTGTTATCACATTCATTTTGTAGTATTTTCCCTCCTCATGAGGAGGGGAGTAAGGGGAGGTCACAGTGACCCGAGACCCCCTCTTGCTCCCCCTCACGAAGGGGAGTAAGAATCCCAATGGATATATTAAACTTTATAATTTTAGCCACTGAACAAGCCGTCGAGCACGCTCCGGAAGTTGTTGAATCCGGCAGCGTGGTTGGCACGCTCGGCCTGAACGCCAAGCTGTTCATCGCCCAGCTAATCAATTTTTCCGTGATTTTGTTTATTCTCTGGCGCTGGGTCTGGAAACCGCTTGGCGGAGCTATGGAATCGCGTCGGAAAAAAATAGAAGAATCGGTTGCTAAAGCCGCGAACATTGAGAAACAGGCTCAAGAAGCGCAAACGACGCGTGAACTGAAATTACGGGAAGCGGCCGTGGAAGCAGAAGCGATATTGCAGCGAAACTTGGACGCTGGTGAGAAGATGAAAATGGAAATCGTCAGCACGGCCAACAATGAGGCGAAAAAAATCCTCGCCAAAGCCAAGCAAACCATTGAAGCGGAAAAACAGCATATGCTCAGCGAGATTAAAATCGAGGTCGCAGATCTGGTGGTAATGACCACTGAAAAAATACTGCGTGTGAAACTGGATGAAAAGAACGATAAAAAGATAGTCGAAGAAATACTAAAAAGCGTAAAATGAAATATACTGTTCCGCAATACGCGCAAGCGTTATATGAAGCTCTGCATGGCACGAAAGATATGGATCACGAAAAAATTTTGGACAATTTCGCTAGGCTTCTGCAGCAGAATGGCGATTTGGGAAAATTTTCTCAGATTGAAGAAGCATTCGTAAAGCATGAGAAAACTGCCAAGGGAATAAAAACCGCAGACGTCATTACAGCAAGAAAGCTTTCCGGAACCGAACAAGAAAAGCTGATTCGTGAATTGAATGACTATCTGGGAACGAAGGTGGATCTGAAAAAGAAAGTAGATGAGGGAATTCTCGGCGGGGTGATCATCCAGGTAGAAGACAAACTGATCGACGGATCTATCAAACGAAATTTGCAGGACTTAAAAAATAATCTAGCGACATGAACAGTAAAAATATCATTGAACAACTAAAAAACCGGATTGCAGGATTCGAGACAGGTACCAAGGTCGAACAGGTCGGGAAAGTGCTTCAGGTCGGTGACGGCGTGGCGAGAATCTCCGGACTGTCCCAGGTTGGAGCAATGGAAATCGTGGAGTTCGAGACTAAAGAAGGCAAAGTCGCGGGCGTGGCCTTGAACTTGGAGGAGGGCGAGGTCGGCACTATTATTTTAGGCGAGCAAAGATATGTGAGCGAAGGTAGTACTGTACGCGCTACAGGTAGAATATTGTCCGTGCCAGTAAGCGAGGCTCTAATCGGCCGCGTGGTGAATCCGCTCGGCGAAGCTATCGACGGCCGAGGTGCCATCAAGGCTGATGAATATTATCAGGTAGAAAAAATCGCACCAGGGGTCATCACCCGCGAATCCGTCAAAGTGCCTCTGCAGACCGGTGTCAAAGCCATTGATGGTATGATTCCGATCGGCCGGGGCCAGCGCGAGTTGATCATTGGCGACCGGCAAACCGGAAAAACCGCGATTGCCATTGACACTATCCTCAACCAAAAAGGTCAGGATGTTACCTGTATTTACGTGGCTATCGGTCAGAAAGAATCAAAGGTCGCTAAAATCGTAAAAGAACTAGAGGCCAGAGGCGCGATGGACTACACCATCGTGGTTTTGGCAGGCGCTTCTGACCCGGCTGCGCTTTCCTATATAGCTCCCTACGCCGGCTGCGCCATGGGTGAATTTTTTATGGACCAGGGCAAGGACGTTTTGGTAATTTATGACGATCTCTCCAAACATGCGGTTGCTTATCGCGAGATCTCTCTGCTCCTCCGCCGTCCGCCGGGACGCGAAGCATATCCCGGGGATGTGTTTTATCTGCACTCGCGTTTACTCGAGCGTGCGGCCAAGCTGAACAAAGATTTTGGCGGCGGTTCGATCACAGCTCTGCCGATCATTGAAACCCAGGCCGGGGACATCTCCGCTTACATTCCAACCAATGTTATTTCCATTACTGACGGGCAGATTTTCCTGGAAAGCGATTTGTTTTATCAAGGGATCAGGCCAGCGCTCAATGTTGGTATCTCTGTATCGCGCGTTGGCAGTGCGGCGCAAATCAAGGCCATGAAAAAGGTCGCGGGACGCCTCCGTCTTGAGCTCGCGCAGTTCCGCGAGCTTGCGGCTTTTGCTCAGTTCGCCTCCGACCTTGATGAAGGCACGAGAAAGCAGATCGAGCGCGGACGAAGGCTTACGGAAATCCTCAAACAGCCGCAGTTTGAACCGATGCCGGTGGAGCACCAGGTGGCGATTCTCTATGCCGCAACGCAAGGCCATCTCGATGACGTGCCCATGGAAAAGGTCAAAGATTTTGAAGACAGACTTCACAAATACCTCAAAGCTAATGCCCAGGATCTGTTAAACACGATTCGAGTAAAGAAAGAGTTGGATGGAGAGATAGAGGAGAGGTTGAAAAGGTATATAGGAGAGTTTAAAAAAGGGATAATGTAAAATTGAAATATCAAAATGGAAAATGACAATGTAAATTTTAAAAATTTATGAACGAGCTTATTGGATTCGTTGCAGGTAGTTTGGTGGCTATTTCTGTATTTCCTCAGGTTTATAAATCTTGGAAAACTAAATCTACCAAAGATATTGCCATTTCTTGGAGTGTGATAAACTTGGTGGGCCAGATTATGTGGATAGTATATGGGTTTGTGATTGGAAGCTACTCCCTGGTAATTATGAGCAGCCTGACATTGATAATGAACGTTTCGATGATAACTTTGAAAATCAAACACGGCATATTTTATCATTTTTAATTGTAATTTTACATTTTGATTTTTTGCACTTTAAATTAACGTAATGCCCTCCACAAAAGAAATAAGACGAAGAATAAAATCCATCAAATCCACGCGCCAGATCACCAAGGCCATGGAAATGGTTTCGGCGGCGAAAATGCGAAAGGCTCAGATGCAGACGTTGGCCACACGCGCCTATGCGAAATACGCCTGGGAATTGGTGCAAAACCTTACCTCCAAATCCGACCCAAAGCTCCATCGCCTCCTCAGAAAGCCAGAACAAACCAATCGGGTACTTGTGATTGTGATGAGCTCTAATCGGGGACTAATCGGTGGGTTTAACAATAACATAGTGCAAACAGCAGCCAGCTACGCAAAACAGTTTAGCAATGTTGATTTCATAACTCTGGGAAAAAAAGGAAGGGAGAGCATAAAAAAGTTAAGTCTCTCCGCCCAAGGCGGACCAGCCTCGGGCTGGAATATTGTCGCGGATTTTGAAAAAAAAGATATGGCTTCTGGAGTTTTGGATATCAACTCTGTGGCAAAACTCGCGGTTGACGATTTCATAGCTGGTAAATACGACAAGGTTATTCTAGTTTATATGGATTTTGTTTCGACCTTGGTGCAAAAACCGCATACTCTTGAGTTATTGCCTTTGGGAATGGAAGATGAAACTTTGGGAAATATTCACCCCCACCCATTCTCCCCCCTCAAGCCCACCCCAAAACCGAGTACGGTTCCGGGGGTCCCCGGCGAGGGGGAGGAAAATGCGGGGAAGTCAGGTATTATTCCCTCCCCTCAAGGGGGAGGGCTAGGGAGGGGTGATTATCTCTTCGAACCCACCGTGGACATTGTCCTCGAACACGTTCTGCCAAAGCTGACCACAATGCAAATTTACCAGGCGCTCCTCGAAACTAATGCCGCAGAACACTCGGCGCGCATGGTGGCCATGAAAAACGCCACAGATGCGGCAGGCGATCTGGTCTCTGAGCTGACTCTTGAATATAATCAACTGCGGCAGAGCAAGATTACAACCGAGCTCTCTGAAATAACCGCGGGTAGGATAGCTTTAGAGTGAATGAATTATGGATAATCAAGATTTAGCAAGAGAAAGAGAACTGATAGCAGTACGAGAGCAAATAAAGGCTGAAATCAGAGAAGCAGAAGAATCCGGAGAATTTGGGATTAGATTTAACAATTTTCCTACGCGACTGGCCGAATCCATTTATTATATCGAGAATCCTGGTTCTTATCCTCTGAAAGATAAATGGGATACACTGACAGGAAAAAACTACCCTGATTTGCCAAAATGGAATTCTGATAAATACAAAGAAGGAACTATGAAGAGTTATTCTAAAGACCTGGCGGGGGCATTACAAAACTCTGGGCTGAAAGACGAATTACTTCAGTTTCGCGAGACGTTCCCAGATCTCGAACAGCGGCGCGAGATGAGCAAAGAGAAAGTAGCTGAATGGATGCAAAAAAGCGATGATATGAAAAGAAAGTTGTTACCAGTTTATACAAAATTAAGAGAGCTAGGCTATTCACAGTACGACCTAGTCGGATAAAGAATATGAATAAAACAGGAAAAATTACACAAGTTATCGGGCCGGTTGTCGACGTTCACTTTGAAGGTCACGTTCCGGCGATTTATAACGCCCTCACAGTAAAACGCGAAGGCCGTAGAGATTTAGTTTTAGAGGTTGCCCAGCAGACTGGCGGCAACGCAGTACGCACCATTGCTATGGATTCCACAGACGGGCTCAAGCGACATATGGAAGTGGTAGATACTGGTGCGCCGATTTCCGTCCCGGTTGGCAAATTGACATTGGGACGGATTTTCAACGTGCTTGGGGAAGCTGTAGACGGACAGCCGGATCCCGCGTCAGAAAAAAAATATCCCATCCACCGAGCCGCTCCGGAATTTACCCGGCAATCAACCAAAACAGAGATTCTGGAAACCGGCATCAAAGTCATTGACCTCATCTGCCCGATTCTCAAAGGCGGCAAGGTCGGCTTGTTTGGCGGGGCTGGCGTGGGTAAAACCGTCATCATCCAGGAACTCATAAACAACATCGCCAAAGCGCACGGCGGCGTGTCTGTGTTTGCCGGGGTTGGAGAGAGAACGCGCGAAGGGAATGACCTGTATCATGAAATGAAGGATGCGAAAGTCTTGGATAAACTCGCCATGGTCTTTGGTCAGATGAATGAACCGCCGGGAGCCCGTGCCCGAGTCGCGCTCACCGGCCTATCCATGGCTGAATATTTCCGCGACGAACAAAATCAGGATGTGCTGATGTTTATCGACAACATCTTTCGGTTTACCCAAGCAGGCTCTGAGGTATCAGCTCTCCTAGGCCGTATCCCTTCTGCGGTTGGCTATCAGCCGACGCTCGCTACCGAAATGGGCGCACTGCAGGAGCGCATCACCTCAACAGACAAAGGTTCGATTACCTCGGTACAAGCCGTGTACGTGCCGGCAGACGACCTCACAGATCCGGCTCCGGCAACCACGTTTGCTCACCTTGATTCTACAGTGGTGCTTGCCCGGTCCCTCACTGAGCTTGGTATATACCCGGCTGTTGACCCGCTCGATTCCAGCTCTACCATCCTTGATCCAAACATTGTGGGCAAAGAGCATTATGAGGTAGCCCGCGGTGTTCAGAAAGTTTTACAGCGCTACAAAGATCTGCAAGATATCATCGCAATACTCGGCATTGAGGAACTCTCTGACGAAGACAAGCAGACTGTGGCTCGCGCGCGCAAGGTCCAGAGATTTCTCTCTCAGCCGTTCGCAGTTGCGGAAACCTTTACAGGCCGCAAAGGCGAGTATGTAAAACTCGCTGACACGGTTCGCGCCTTCAAAATGATCTTGGATGGAGAACTCGATAGTATACAAGAACAGGAATTCTATATGAAGGGAAATATTGATCAAGTTAAACCAAGCTAATGTAAAATTAAAAAATCAAAATGGAAAATGACAGTGTAAAATTTTAAAATTTTTAATTGTCATTTTGAGATTTACATTTTGCATTTTAAATTAAATGAGTGAAAAAAAGCTAAAACTTAAGATTGTGACACCCGAAAGAGTCCTCCTAGAATCCGAGGTTGATTCTCTTTCCGTCCCCACCCAGATGGGCGAGATTACGATCCTGCCGCATCACATTCCAATGGTTGCTAACCTCCAGCCAGGAGAAATGAAAGCGGTCACTGACGGTGAACCGCGTTTGATGGCAGTTGCAGGCGGAGTGATTGAGGTTCGGCCAGGTAACGAAATCGTAGTCCTCGCAGACGCAGCAGAAGAAGCTCATATGATTGACTTGAAGCGCGCTGAAGAAGCGCGCGGGCGAGCCCGCAGGATTATGTCGGAACAGATCCTCAATGAAGAAGAATACGCGGCCACTGCCGCCTCGCTGGAAAAATCTCTGGCCCGTATCCGTGTCGCGCAAAAAGGCAAATACCGTAAAATTCACACCCCGGAAAGTATTCAATAATGAAAATGAAATTCACCTGGCCGGATAAATCTCTTGTCTCTGAGACGGCTTTTGCGATTGTAAAAAAACTGCGAAAGGCTGGGTACGAAACTTATATTGCCGGCGGCGCAGTCCGCGACGCGCTTTTGAAAAGAAAAATCAACGATATTGATATTGCCACCGCCGCCACTCCAGTGCAGGTTAAAATGCTATTTGCCAAAACTATTCCGACAGGCGAAAAGCATGGGACCATGACAGTCCGCCTTGGGCGGATGGGTTTCGAGATAACCACCTTTCGCTCCGAATCGCCCTATGCGGACTCGAGGCGTCCTCGGTCGGTAAAGTTCATAGCTAGTGCCGAAAAAGACGCTAAAAGGCGGGATTTTACGCTTAACGCGTTATTTTACGATCCAAATACCTCTGAAATCATCGATTTTGTGGACGGAATCACGGATCTCAGGCGCGGTAGGATCCGGATGGTGGGGAACGCGGAGGCACGTCTCAAAGAGGATGCTCTGCGTCTGATGCGCGCCGTCAGACTGGCAACAGTTTTGAATTTGGAAATTGAGCGAGAAACACGAAACGCAATTACAAAAAATGCCGGTCGCATCAAAAAAATTTCCGCGGAGCGCGTCAAACAGGAACTTGATAAAATAATTCTCTCAGGCAGACCATCTGCCGGCGTGGGCCTTTTGGATGCAACCCGGCTTTTAGAATACATTTTGCCTGAACTCAAGGAATGTCAAAATATCACTCAGCCAAAAAAACATCACGGTGAGGGCGATGTTTATACGCATAGCCTTCTGGCGCTCGACGAGGTCAATGAAGATTTTGATCTTACTACCCGGTATGCCGTGCTCTTTCATGATCTTGGTAAAGCAAAAACCCGCGAAGTAAAAAAAGGCAAAACAACGTTTTATAATCATCCTGAAGTTGGCGCAGACACTGTGAGCAAGATTTGCCGCAGGCTCAAGTTCTCAAAGGTCGAAGAAGATAAGATAGCTTGGCTAGTTCGCTATCACATGGTGCCGAATGACTTTGTGCAGATGAAGCTGGCCACTCGTCGGAAATGGGCATTAAATCCCTATTTTCGAGACCTTCTGCTCGTGCACTGGGCAGATGCCGCGGCCTCCTTGGGGCTTGATGGGCGTGGCGATACGAATCCCACAGGGTACCGCGAAGGCTATAAAATTTTAAAGGAGATAGAAAAATTTCCCGCATTGGCCATGCCAATCTTGTCCGGCAATGAGGTCATGAAAACCCTGAAAATAAAACCCGGAGTACTCGTGGGAAAGATTTTGAAACAGCTTGAAGAAAAAAAACTCGCAGGGAAAATAAAAACAAAAAAATCCGCGCTTCGGTACTTAAAAAAGTATAAAAAAAGTTTATTACGCACTTCGTAGCGTGCGAGCACTCCGAAGCTTTAGTGAAGTCATGTGGATAACTCGTGAGATATGTTGACAAAAAGTTTTTTTTACTGTACAGTTAATTTAGTTTCTTTAAATTTCTTTCCGTCTTATGTAGAAACAAATTTGTTTTTCTGCAACGCGGGGAAACAAAATTGTCAAACAAAAATAATTCAGTCTCACATTGAGTGTCGCAAAAAATAGCGGTGCATGGTGTGAGCTAAGGAGTCTTTGCAATGGCAAAGAAACGCAAGGCTGCAAAAAGGAAAACAGCCAAAAAGAAGACCAGCCGCCGAAAGAGAGTCTAGTGTAGGTCGCCTCCATTAAAAGAGGCCTTACGCGGCTAAACAAGAAAGCCCCTTAAATAGGGGTTTTTTTGTTGTGTTCCCAAGTTATACCCCTCCTCGTGAGGAGGGGTTAGGGGAGGTTAAGGGATTGAGGGAGGGGTGAGCGCTGGACTTTAAGCTTGTTGTTGTGTTAGTCTGTTGAATCGGATTAATTGTTTTTGATCCGAAATTTCAGACAAAAAGGGAGGAATAGAAATGAAAAGATGGGCTTCGTTTGTCACAGGTGGAGGTACAACATTTGCCGCCATCCTCGACGCTGTTATCAGTAAAGAGCTGAATGAAATCCAGTTCGCCTTTCTCTTTGCCAGCCAGCACGGTATCGGTGCGATTGATAAAGCACAGAAAAGAATCAACGAGCATGGCACAGAGCTCGGCGTCAGTCGCCACGATATTCATGTAATGGAGATGGGACATCACAGCGGTTCTCCGTCCCAGTGGGACCGTGTTGTCAGTCTCTGTCGTGATTACAAAGTAGACGTTGTAACGCTGAATGGGTTTTTGCCGCAGGTCGACTGGAGAGTCATTGAAGCGGTTGATGGGAATATCTTCAATCAGCATCCCGGGCCACTCGACCCAGGACGACAGCACGATTTCGGCGGCGGTGGTTATCTTGGGATGTATGGAAGAAGAGTGCACTGCGCACGGCTGTACTTCGTTCGTATGACGAACTGTGAGTCCTGGAGCGAAGCTACGATGCATGTCGTCACACCAGAGGTGGACAAGGGATTTATTGTGCACTCGGAACGAGTTGAAATTCTGCCGTATGACACGGTAGATGATTTGCAACAACGCGTCCTGCCAGTTGAGCACAAAACACAAATCGACGGTTTACGCCGATTCGCGCGCGCGGAATTGAAAACGCAACCGAAACGGGAGCGACCTTTGGTGGAAAGTTGGCAGGTTCCGCACTTGATCGACGGCAAGAAAGTCGCCCGTATACTTTACCCGAAAGGCTAGGAGGCAACGAAATGTTGACAGGACAACGCGAAAGCGCGACTAACCATATAGTTCTGACCGGCTACTCCTGTTCTGGCAAGACCACCATGCTGCATATCCTCAAAAGTCTGGGTTTCAGTGTTCTCGAGGAGGAATCGCGCGTGATCATGGACGAATGGGAAGATGCAGGTCTGAACGCAAAAGAAGAACGGCTGCGTTTTGGAGAACAAGGTTTTCAAAAATTAAGTTTTTCGAGACAACGAGTTCGCGATAGCAAACTCGATCCCAATCAACTTTGGGTGCTGGATTTGGGATGGCCTTGCCAGGCGCCGTTTTTTGAAAACTGCGGTCTGAGCCCCGGCTATGTTCTCAAACACTGTGCGCCGAAATGGTATCGCCGGATTCTCTTCTTTGAAGAGGTGGAGTTTGAAGATGACTATGCGCGGACCGAGACACCAGAGGAGCGCGCGAGAATCGGCGAGGGCGAATGGAACGTTTACGTCAAAGAGCTTGGGTACAAGCCGGGGATCGATATCGTTGGAATCCCTGCCTTTCCTGGACCTAAACAAGAGGCAATTGAGCAGCGAGCGAAATTCGTGCTCGCTAACATGTTCTAATGGGAGGTGAATCGTGAAGACTTTGGAAATACCGTATGAGCTTACCGTAGGTATCGCTGACGGCGGTGGTCGGGGGCACGCTTATGCGAACGCGTGTCGCCGAAGCCGACTTGCTAAAAAAATCCTTGGCTTCAAAGGCGGTGATGGATGGAGCGAAGGGCCGGAAGACAAAATTGTCCAGTGCTTTTCCAATATTGATGCTGCGGATGTCGACAAGATCATCGTCGAGTCACTAAACCAGCGCGTCCAACTGCTGATCGCTGGCCAGGAAATTTTTTTGGCCAATGGTGGAGCAGACAAAGCTCGGGATGCCGGCATGAAGGTTCTTGGCTGCTCGAGAGCCGCGGCGCGTCTTGAGAGCAGTAAAGTCTGGGCCAAATGGTTTTTTGCCAAGTACGGAATCCCGACTGCAAATTTTGAGACTGCCAACAGCCCGGAAGAAGCTACCGCTATTGTTGATTACTGGTTCCTGATCAAGAAAGTTGCGGCTCTGGTGGTCAAGGCCGACGGTTTGGCTGAAGGCAAAGGTGTCATCTCGTGCTTCAGTCTTGCGGAGGCTCGCGCTGCGATCCGGGAGACCATGGTCGCGGGACCCGTTAAAAAAACTTATCCGGAAGCTGGCAAAAAGGTCGTGATTGAAGAATGGATTGGCGGCCCTGGAACTCGCGAGATGAGCTCGACGTACTTTTCTGACGGCGATGATTTGGTAGAAATGATCGTGGGTGTGGATCACAAGCGTCGTTTTGCAGAAGACGGGAAGGTCGACGAGAAAGACAATCGCAACACTGGTGGCATGGGACTCTACGCTCCAGATCCGGAATACACGGACGACATTCGGCGCCAGGTGCGAAGGATTGCCAAGAAGATCATTGCAGGCATGCAGAAAGAGGCGTGCCCATTCCAAGGCATTCTCTATTTAGGCCTGATGATCAGGAACGGTAAGGTCTACGTTCTCGAGGTCAACGTTCGTTTCGGCGCGCCAGAAGCGCAGGGAATCCTAGCTCTTCTCGAATCGGATTTCTTGGAACTAGCATGGGCGGCGGCCACAGGTCAATTGGCTCTGGTGAAACCGAAATGGAAGAAAGGAAAGGTTTCGGTTACGGTTACTCTCGTAACAGGGGTTTATCCGAGTCCAATAACAGCGGAGTACAAGGGATTCGAGATCACCGGTATCGAGGAAGCCCGAGCACTCGGGGTCGAAATTTTGCACGCCGGTACCAAGCTCAAGGATGGAAAGTTCGTCAACAACGGCGGCCGGGTTATTGATATCGTCGCTGTCGCCGACACTTTCCGAGAAGCAATTGACCTGGCCAACAAGGCTGCTGAACTGATTTATTGGCAAGACCGGGATTACCGGAAGGACATTGGACGTCGCGCCTTGGCATTCGCAGCATAGCTGCGAGGCAACACAAACTTTACAAAGTCGCCAGCGGGAATATACATCCTCGCTGGCGCTTTTTTATTTGAGCGGCTCAAACGTGTTTGATCCGTTTAGTCGCGGCAGTTGAAATTTATTGGGAAATCTGGTAATATCATAATCGCGGGATAGAGCAACTGGCAGCTCGCAAGGCTCATAACCTTGAGGTTCCGGGTTCGAATCCCGGTCCCGCAACCAAAAAACTATGTATTATGCGTATGTGCTCCGGAATCAGAAAGGGCTATTATATAAAGGGTCCACTGACGATATAATGAAGCGATTGGTGCAACATAATAGCGGGGAGTTCCCAAGCTATACAGCCAAAAACAGACCTTGGAAGTTAGTGCACTATGAGTCTTTTAAAACTAGGATTGAAGCTGAAAAGAGAGAGGGTTTTTTTAAGACTGGCAAAGGCAGAGAGTTCTTGAAAAAGTTAATAGCATAGCTGCAGTAAAAAAATATGGCTGGGTAGCTCAGTCGGTAGAGCGTGGGACTCATAAGCCCGAGGTCGTGGGTTCAATCCCCACCCCAGCCACCAAAGCTGGGTAGCTCAGCTCCGCGTAAGGAAGACTCATAAGTCCGCCGCGGCGGATCGGGGTTCAATCCCCACCCCAGCCACCAAAAAAGATCGTGGACCCGTGGTGTAGCCTGGTCAACACGTCCCCCTGTCACGGGGAAGATCGCCGGTTCAAATCCGGTCGGGTCCGCCACCAAAGAATCACCTCTAAAGGGTGTTTTTTTGTTTGTTTGAAAATGCTATACTTTTGCCAAGTCAACATCTTGAATCGACAAAGGAGAGACTAGATGAAGTCAGTGATAGCTATTTTCCAGGTTCACATTGTCCAAACATTCGTTACGCAACTGTTGCTTACGTCCATTCGAGACGAGAGCGCTCCGAACCTCGAACCTTGATGACCGTCTTAACGAAGATAAATTCATTCTGCCCGGCAGTGGTGACCTCGGCGGTCGGCAATACGGACCCAAACACAAAAAGGAGTAATGATCATGAGCACAGAGATTCTGAACAGACTGTATACGCTCGGCGGTTTAGACCGTGGAGCGTATGCCGGTATCCAGTTTGACATGATGCCAGTTCCAAAGCATCTTCAATCTGGAGTGGTAGTAGACGCCGGACTATGCGATCACACTTGCGCAACCGCAGTGGAGATGGCCGGAACAGGCAAAATCTTTACCGGCGGTTGCTATGACTGTGACGCATCGGCCGCTTTTCACAAAGGCACCTTGGATGTCCAAGGGCTGGCGCCTCTGGCGCAACTTCTTTCGTGGCTTGATCAGGCAGCGCTGGCGATGCGCATTTTCCACGAGCGTTTTATGGAGCGGCACTTTGCTGAGCATTGCGCGGAGTTTGAGATTGGTCCTGATGCTGCGAAAGCCATCAAACAGGGTTTCGAAGCGGCGACCATCATCGAATTGAACGGATTTGGCGGAAGTCCCGAACTGCATCCTGATATTCTGTCTTTCGCAGTGCAGTCCCAGCAGAGGGGTTTTCGTTTCAACACCACGACGACTGGTCGGAAGTTTTTGACTGATCAGAAGTTTGTAGCAGGCTTCTTGGCTAGTCCACCAAAGGTGCTCGCATTGAGTTTCGATGACCTGACGCCGGACGAGTTGGAAGATCTGCTGACCATGAGCTATGGTGATCTGCGAAGGCGCTGGCAACGTGCTATTCGCGAGGAGCCGTATCATGGTCAAAAGCACAAAGCGCTCGAAGGAGTCTACGCCGGACGGTGGGTGACGGAGCACCTGGTTACCGGCAATGAGAACCCGCCGGTCTTGGTTATGTATAATTCAGTAATCCACGACGGAAACATCAGTCACTTGCCACAACTCGTGAGCACTATCGCGCGGCTGATGCCAAAAGCCAGGCTCAATCCGTATCTGGCGCAGTCGGTGTTTGAGAAGGAGTCGGAAAAGCGCGTGCCGTGCTGGAAACCTGAACACCTGCCCAAACTCGAAAAGGCAATCCACTGGCTTCGCGACGAGACGCTCGCCGGCAACCCCAATCTGACCATGAGGCTGCATCATTATCTGTTTTTGCAGGCCCAGTTCGAAACGTTTCGCAACGATCCGGAAGAACTGTGCCGGCGGCTTTCTGGCTGGGATGGGTGGCGGGCGGATCGGCGGCCGGGCGCGTATCGTTACTGCGAGATTTCCGGATCAGGAACGCCTTGGGGACAGACAGTGCATCAATCCGAGAATGGGAGGTCTCAGCGATCGGTTCAACCCTTTGGTAAAAAAACTCAGGCAGGCGGGCACCCGGGTTCCTACTGGTATTCCTGGCTCCCGAATCGGTCCCAGGTTCATGAGTACACCCCGGAAGCGCTGGCGGAACGATTCCTGTATCGTCCGACCGATACCGGAGACGGCGTGCCGGAAGAGTACAGCGGTTATATCATGCCTCGGCCGATGTTCAACATCCTCTCGCATGAGGCTGGAATGGATTCCAAAATCGTTCCAAACTTCGTCAGGCTCCGGCAGGAGTATTTTGGTTACTGAACTAACCCCGGTTTCAGAGGACGTCGGGCAGAAAGGGTGATATCGTGCTTTCGAGCATGATTCGCCCTTTCGTCATTTTTATTGTATAATATTAGACAGAATTTAGAATAAAGAATATTGAGTTTACAATGAATTTGCAGATAATAATTCTTGCTGCCGTAATAGTTGGTTTTGGTGTGGTTGCATATTTCATGAATCGCAAGCCGAAAGAGGACGAAGGAATGAAAGTGATGCTGGAATGGCTGAAAGATATGCGTGAGTCATCTGAATCACTGCAAAAAAGAGTTGACGAACGGCTCGGGGAGAGCAGTAAAGCGGTGAATGAACGACTCGACAATGCGGCTAGAGTTATCAGCGCGCTCCAAAAAGAGCTCGGGGGAATGACCCAGATCGGCCCGGATATCAGAAAATTATCGGAAGTCTTGTCCAGTTCAAAACTGCGCGGTAATTTTGGCGAAGAAATGCTTGAAGAGTTGATCAAGCAGGTGCTTCCTGCCAGCGCTTATAGTTTCCAATATCGTTTCAAGAACGGTGATGTGGTAGACGCGGTTATCAAGGCTGGAGGCCATTTGCTTCCTGTAGACAGCAAGTTCAGCATGGAAAACTACCGCCTGTTTATGGAAGCGAAAACCGATGAGGCTGCCGAAGGCCTAAAGAAAAGTTTTTTCAAAGACGTAAAAAAACGCGTCGATGAGATACAAAAAAAATATATCTTGCCGCAAGAAGGTACCTATGATTACGCGCTGATTTTTATACCCAGTGAAGGGATTCTGGGCGAGGTTTTGAGCGATGCTTCAATGACGACGTTTTTCAGAGAAAAAAATGTTTATCCGGTAGGCCCCAGCACTTTTTACCACACTATGCAAATGGTCTTGCGTTCTCTCCGCGGCGAAAGAATGAACGAAGAAGCAGCGCTGGCTCTGCGCATGCTGGCCGGTATCAAACAGGAGAGTGAAAAATTTGGGCGGAACCTTGAGATATTGGGAAATCATATCAAAAATGCGGGCAATTCAATGGGACTGGTAGGCAATGACTTTAGCAAACTAAAGTCGAGTATTGAGAATGCCGCTTCACTGCAATTAACTGAAAAAAAACAGCCAACCTTAGAAATAAAGGACTCGGTCGATCAGGTGGCTGATTCGAATTTAAAATAATAAGATAAGAAAGGATAAATTATGTTCGAAATATTTACAAAACATGAAGACCAGCGGGTGGCTTTTTTCGTTGACGTGCAAAATTTGTACTATTCCGCGCGAAATATTTACAACGCAAGGGTCAATTTTTCTGCACTCTTAAAAGAGGTGGTAGGTGTCCGGAAGCTCGTCCGCGCCACAGCCTACGTTATCCGCGCACAGATGCCGGAAGAGCAGAGTTTTTTTGATGCGCTTAGTAAAGCCGGCTACGAGGTGCGCGCCAAAGATTTGCAAGTTTTTTTTGGCGGCACGAAAAAGGGCGATTGGGATGTGGGTATAACCATGGACGCGATTCGGCAAATGGGCAAGGTTGACGCGGTGGTGCTGGCATCAGGCGACGGCGATTATGTGCCGCTACTCGAGTATCTGAAGAATTTCGGGGTGCGTGTTGAGGTCATCGCTTTCGGTAAAAGCTCTTCGTCAAAGCTCATCGAGGCGGCTGACGATTTTATTGATATGGATACCACGCCAAAAAAATATTTGATTCCGATTAAGCGGTAGTTGATGAAGTCACTGGCAATTTTCGACATTGACGGCACTATTTTTCGCTCCAGTCTGACCATCGAGCTATTCAAGTATTTGGTAGCGCGCAAAGTTTTTCGCGAAAGCTTTATGCGTAGAATCACACGTTCAGAAGCCAAATGGCTGAACCGGCAAGGAAATTACGAGGACTATATTACTCATGTGGTGAACGCCTATCAGCGGGCGATTGTGGGAAAGAAAAAGAGTGAAATTATCAAAGCGAGCCGTCGCGTGATTGCCGAGCATAAATACAAGATCTACCGATATACCAATGGGCTCCTGAAAAATATTCGGGGAAAATATTTTACCATCGGTATTTCTGGTTCGCCCCTCGAGGTGATAACCGAATACAATAAATTTTTGAAACTTGACAAACTGTACGGCTGGGAGTTTGGTACTGATGAACGCGGCAGATATACCGGCAAAATCCTTCACGCGCCCTCGCAGTATAAAAAAGAACTCATAGTTCGGTACCTCGAAAGCCACAAATTGAGCCTTAAAGGTTCGATTGGAATAGGGGACACAGAATCGGACATCGGTTTTTTGCAGCTCGTCGAAAAACCGGTTGCGTTTAATCCAAACCGCAGTCTTGCAACTATTGCCCTGAAGAATAATTGGAATGTCGTGGTTGAACGCAAGGATCTGATAGTGGAATTTAAACCGGAGTCGGTAAAGTTTTTGAAAATTTAATATCGTCCTCGTAGTTCAATGGATAGAATACGGCCCTCCGAAGGCTGGGATGCAGGTTCGATTCCTGCCGAGGGCAAACGTGAATTATCCCCCCTCTTAATGTAAAGGGGGGGCAGGGGAGTTATAAAATGCGCAGAGTAATGGTTTTCGGAACATTTGATATTTTACACCCGGGACACATTGATTTTTTGAGGCAGGCGAAAAAGCTCGGTGATTTTTTGATTGTCTCTTTGGCGCGTGAAAAGTTCATCCGTAAAATAAAAGGCCATAGACCTCTGCACTCTGAAAAAGAGAGAAAGTACATGCTTGAGTGCCTAAAAATCGTTGATAAGGCTGTTTTAGGCTCCAGGAGTGACTATATAAAGCACATAGTTTCTGAAAAACCTGATATAATCGCTTTAGGGTACGATCAAAGTGAATTCACGCTAAATTTGAAACAAAAACTAGCGGCCGCTGGACTTCGAAGAGTGAAAGTGATGAGGCTCAAGTCATACCGACCAAAGATTTACAAAACAAATAAAATCTTAAAAAGGTTTTGATGCGTGGGCCCAAAGGATTTACACTCATAGAATTATTGGTCGTTATCTCAGTCATCGGGCTTCTTGCCAGCGTTATTTTGATAAGTCTGAATTCAGCAAGAGCGAAAGCCAGGGATGCGAAAAGAATCGCGGATTTGCGCCAGACAGCATCGGCGCTTGAGCTATATTTTGACGCCAATAATCAGTTTCCCCCGGATGTCGTGCCTTGTGATACATCCAGAGGCGGCAGCGTAAATTGCACGCCTGGTACTAACGGAGTTCCCTCCGGATGGGACGGAGGCGGATTTTATTCGATTTATCCGACATTCACTTCCAGTCTACCTAAGGATCCGGAGAACCTAAATAATCCTAATTTTTATTACTATGAGCCTGTGCAAGGTGAGACACAGTTCGGGGTTACCTGTGCTGTCGGAAATGCTTGCGCTTACATTTTTTCCGCGCGGCTCGAGGGATCTAGCCCGAACCCTGGTTGCAACGCCTGCTTGGGATCGCACAATTACTGCATCTCCGGGGGCGGCGCGCAACCGGGAGCGTCGTGCTAAAATTCAAATCTATGCCCCCCAAGAATAAAGGCTTTACCCCGTTAGAAATAGCTCGCCCTGCAGGCCATGTCGGCGCGCAAGCGCGGGCGCGATTTCTAACTGGGTTTACTTTAATAGAATTACTAGTTGTTATTTCCGTTATTGGACTTCTTGCGAGCGTGATTTTAATTAGTTTGAATTCTGCCAGGCTGAAAGCCAGGGACGCCAGACGCAAAGCTGATATCAACCAACTTACGAAAGCGATCATGCTTTACTATGACAAATATGGAGCTCCTCCTGCGACTGGAGCAAATATGAGATGGTGTTTGGGGCATGGGAATACTAGCACGTGTTGGCCGGGATCAGGAGGATACTCCGGATCAGTAGCTTTGGATAATGCTCTGAAGGAATTTATGCCAACTATACCTGACGATCCGGCGAATAAGACTCAGTGCCAAGGCGATGCTTATATGTATTATTCTGAAGGCACGGGTCAGCCGATTGGCCTGCATTGGGGCATGGAAGGTCCGGCGAGCAACGAGACATGCGCTCCCGGTTTTAATTCAGGAGCATGGGGAGATTCTTGTAACCACAGCGCGTGCCTTTTGTGGCTTGATATATAACCATGTTTCAACGCAAGCGAATCACGGGAATAGTCGAAAAAAACTTCGGGCGAGGGACCAAGCTTGGTTTCCCCACAGCCAACATGCATATTGTCGAGGGCGATTTGGAAGAGGGAATTTATGTGGCACTTACAAAAATTCATAACCCCTTCAATCCCCCTTATCTTAAGGGGGATGAAAATCCGGGAGCCCCCCCTCTTAAACTAAGAGGGGGGGAGGGGGAGTTATTGCATCCATCTTTAGTTTTCATTGGCGCGGCGGAAACCTTTGGAGAGAGTGAGAAGAAATTGGAAGTTTATATTCTCGATTTCAACCGCGATATTTACGGGCAGGAAATCACTGTCCAGCTTTTAGAGAAGATTCGAGATAATATAAAATTCAATTCAAAAAACGAGCTAGTGGCTCAGATGAAGCGCGATGAACATGAGGCGCATGAGTTTTTTAAAACCTATGGACGAATTGAATAGACAAAGAAAATTTTCAGGTTTTACACTGGTCGAGCTCCTAGTGGTCATTTCTGTGATAGGCCTGCTCGCTAGTGTTATTTTGGTAAGCTTGAATTCAGCACGCACCAAAGCCAGGGATTCAAGACGCAAGGCAGATCTCGCTCAGATTACCAAGGCGCTGGAGCTGTATTATGATACTTATGGCGGATACCCGACCTCGGCGTGGAATGATGGCGGCGCCGTGAATTATACTGTGTTTAGTTCATTGTGCAATCAGGTCAATTTTGCACAACTTATGCCTTCCTGCCCCCATGATCCACAGAACCCGAATAATTCCTGCTACAATGCTGAGTATGTCTACGTCAGCGAATCATTTCGCGATCCGGCAAATTTAGGCAAAAAATACGTCCTATATGCGACCCTGGAGGACCAGTCCACCACCAATCTCGATCCTGCCTTTTGGCCAGATAGTGATGAAACAGGTGTCTGGATTGTCGGGTGCGAGAGTTATGGCACGCCGAATTATCGCCTTGGGGATCTTAAACAGTAGTATTGTGCTATAATAGAAAAACCTTTAGGGCAATCCCGATTTGGATCGGGAAACTGGAGCGGTGAAACTCCGCATCTGACGCTGATTTGACGGATGAAGAAGGCCAGTGTTTGATAATGCCCTGAATCGCAGGGTTTTTATTTTTAAACACAGTTGTCATCCCGTATTTGATACGGGATCCAGGATTCTGGATTGCAAATCGAGTTTGGAATGACAAAAGGAGAATAATGAATAAACTTAAACTTGCTCCGTTTCTAGTTGTTATCGCGGCTATGTTATGGGCGGTTGACGCGCCGTTTCGCGTGTCTCTGACCAAGGACCTATCTGCGACAACGATAGTGCTCATGGAACACATCACTATCGCGGTTTTAGTTTTCGTGTTTCTGTTTAGATATCTCAAAGAGTTGAAAAATCTGGGGGCAAAAGAATGGATGGCTGTAATTTTTATCGGCTTCGGCGGCTCCGCACTGGCTACTGTGCTTTTTACCCAGAGTTTTTTTGCCTTCAATTTTATGCCGACAGTTCCGATATTGCTTCAGAAAGTCCAGCCGTTTTTTGCAGTAGTTCTTGCGAGTATTTTCCTGAAAGAACGCATGGGCAAAGGATTTTGGGCGCTTGCTTTGCTTGGCATGTTTGGGGCATATCTTGTGACCTATCCTGACGCGAAGCTCCAAGAGTTTAGCCTGCAGGGACAAACTGTGGGAGCGCTTCTCGCCCTTGGCGCGGCCTTTCTCTGGGCAGCCTCAACAGTCTTCGGACGGGTGGTGCTCAAAAAAATCAGTTTCCAAGCCATGACCGCTGTAAGGTTTTTGTCTGCCCTGGTGTTTCTATTTCTAATCAATGTTTATTATGGGAAATTAGGGGAAATAGGAAACGCCACATCCAAAGACTGGTACTTCGTGTTCATCATCGCCATCCTTGCCGGATTTGTTTCCCTTTTTATTTATTACCTCGGGCTTCGTTCCACCAAAGCCAGCATTGCCACTATTTGCGAGCTGGCGTTCCCGTTTTCTGCTGTAATCGTTAACTGGAAATTCCTTGGCGCTACGCTAAGCTGGGTGCAGATTGCAGGTGGACTGATTTTACTAGCTGCTGTAGTTGGTTTGTCCTTGGTTAATAGCAAACAGGGTTTGGAAAATTTTGGAGAGGAGACATCGGTTGTCTAGCTTGCTTCTCTTGGTTACTGGCTTTGTGTTCGGTTTGAAACATGCGCTTGAGGCTGACCATTTGCTGGCTGTCACGACCCTCATCAGTAAAACAAGGTTTTTTAGAATTGCTTCCGGCCTGGCTGTGCTTTGGGGGCTGGGACACACGATTGTGCTTTTGCTTGTCGGCGGTTTAGTGCTCGCGTTTAAGCTAGTCATCCCTCCGAGTTTCTCTGCGGTTTTCGAACTGATTGTCGGTTTCGTTTTGACGATTCTAGCAGCGCAAGTTTTAGTAAAACTAGTAAACACAGAAACGCATTTGCATGCGCACGAGCATTCCGGGGTAGTGCACTCGCATTTTCATTCTCATGCGGAGAATGGCGAGCATATGCACAAACATAAGCCTTTGCTGCTCGGCATGCTGCATGGACTCGCAGGTAGTGCAGGATTGACTGTTCTAGTGCTGGCAAGCGTCAAATCCTTCCCGCTTGGCATGCTCTATGTCCTGGTGTTTGGCGCCGGCTCGATCATCGGCATGATCGCGGTCAGCTCGCTCGTCAGCCTGCCGTTTTTGTTTTTGAGGAAAGAACCCTCTCTGGGAAAAATTTTAAACACCGCGGTCGGTATATCAGGATTGACACTTGGTTTATTTATCGCCTATAAAGCGTTTACATTGTTATGATAAAGGTTGTAATCGATACTAACATCATTGTTCAGGGAGCGCAGGATGAAAATTCCTACGCTTTTAGGATTATCCGCGAGGTGATCGACGGCCGCATTCAAGCGTTTGCGACTCATCAGACAATGTCTGAGAACCGGCAAATGCTCAGAAAGCTCGTGCGCGACCGCGAGTACCGGACAATGCTCGAGGATTTTTTTACCAATCTGCAGATCGTGAAAATTTACCAGCATCTCAATATCGTCTCTGATCCTGAGGATAATAAACTCATTGAATCCTGCGCCTCGTCTGGAGCGGAATATTTGATCACAAACGATAGAGAAGTCCTGGACGTAGAAGAGTACCATGGTACCAAAATCGTTACTCCGCAAGAATTTTGGACTGCTTATAAAAGCGATGATGACAGCGGCAGTTCCTGGAACGATTGGACAAAGATGCTGATGGGGCAATGAGAGTCCGAATTGATAACCCCCTCCTCATGAGAAGGGGTAGGGGAAGGTCGGAGAACGAAATTTTAACGGCTCACACGCGTCTGAGCCGTTGGCACAAAGCGGATTTTTGACCTGTTACATATACCATTGCAGTAAAAAAACCGGATCGTCAGGGGCACGACCCGGGGTTTCGACGAACAGTTTTCAGGAGTAAAGTTGAAACTCAACAGACTCCTCGCCGACCTTTATCACGAGCGAATCGGATCTCCCCCAATCGTCTTTGAAACTCTTTGGCAAATGCTTGCTGAGCGGGTGATCAGAGGTCAAGATTTGACGCTTAGATCTCTTCCCACGGATTTGAAGCTGCGTAAGCCCGAATGCTTCTTTAAAGTGAAAGAATAGCGTAGTGCCAATCGTCATTTTGGATCGCTTCTTGAGTTTACCTATCAGGTAATCGCAAGCTACCCCAAGGGCCTTCTGTGGAGTACTACCCCAGCCTGTCCGCAGTACTGCGATTATTTCTCTTCTCGGCATTCCCTCTTTCAGCAGTCTCTCGGCGCGTCCAGTGATTATCACTGCCTCCAAGGACGGGCTAAGAGTGCTTGAATTCCTTTCGAGCGTCAACATGGCTTTGTACATCTGTATACCTCCTATTCGTTGAATAAGTAATTCTAGTTTTTAAAAAACGGACTGTCAAAATTATTATAAACTATGATAAAATCTAACTATGCCCCAACAAACGGAGATAAAAATTAAAGGGAAAAGTAAACTGCTCGAGGGACTCAATGCAGAGCAGGAAAAGGCGGTCACTCATGCAGATGGGCCTCTTCTTATAGTAGCGGGTGCGGGGACTGGAAAGACCACTGTCATCACTCGTAGAATTGCTTATCTAATCGAGCAAGGCGTCAAACCGGAAGAAATTTTGGCTTTGGCGTTTGGGGAAAAGGCGGCAGGGGAAATGGAGGAGCGCGTGGACATGTTGCTTCCGCATGGTTTTGTGAATGTGCAGATTTCCACGTTCCATGCCTTTGGCGAGCAGATTTTGAGCGAATACGGTATTGAGATAGGCTTGCCGGATTTTAAAGTTTTAAATGATGTCGGACAGTGGCTCCTCATCCGCAATAATCTCGACAAATTCAACCTCGATTACTACCGGCCGCTTGGCAATCCGACCAAATTTATCAAAGCAGTGTTGTCGCATTTTTCGCGGCTAAAGGACGAGTTGATCAGCCCCGAGGAGTATTTGGATTATGTGGAGAAACTCAAATTGAATTCCGAGGGAGCAGAAACGCAGATAACCTCCCCTGATCTCGCTCCTTCCCCGGGAGGGGAATCTGAGCCAGAAAATCCCGCTAGACTTCAAGAAATAGCGGGCGCTTATCATACTTACAACAAAATCCTCCTGGACAATTCGGCTCTGGATTTCGGGGACCTTATTAATTATACGCTCCGGCTTTTTAAAAAGCGTCCGAAGGTTCTGGACCATTTGCGGGACCGGTACAAATATATTCTCGTCGACGAGTTCCAAGATACAAACCTTGCGCAGTATGAACTTGTCAAATTGCTAGCGGCTCCAAGCAACAATATCACTGTAGTTGGAGACGATGACCAGAGTATTTTTAAATTTCGCGGAGCTTCCATCTCCAACATCATTCATTTTCAAAAAGATTATCCGAACGCCGAATTTATTTCTCTGACTGATAACTATCGCTCTGGACAGAAAATTCTGGACTCGGCATATAACTTCATCCAGCTCAATAACCCGGACCGGCTGGAAATCAAACTCAAGCTGTCCAAAAAGCTCAAATCAAATTTGGCAGAAAAGGGAAATTTGGAACACTTGCAAGTAGGGACTTATCTGGAGGAAGTCGATGCGGTAGTTAATAAAATTACTGAACTCATGACCCTCTCCAACTCCCCCTCCCATCCTTCGCGCGAGGCTACGGCTGGCACTGCACGAGGGGCAGACAAAGACATCACTTTCAATGATTTTGCGATCTTGGCGCGTTCGCATACCAGCCTCGAGCCGTTTTTGAATAAATTTGATGCGCTGAAGATCCCTTATATCTATTTTGCCAACAAGGGTCTTTATAGCAAGACGATTATTCTCGATATTTTGAGCTATTTCCGGCTGCTGGATAATTACCACGAGACTGCGGCACTTTACCGCGTTTTGAGATTTCCGATTTTCAAGGTTTCCAGCCATGCTATTATCGAGCTGGCTTCATTTGCTAAACGAAAAACTCTTTCTCTGTACCAGGCAGTCTTGCAAGCCTCAGCCCTGGATATTGATGATGCTTCAAGAGAAGGCCTGCATGCATTTTTAGAATTCATCCGCGTGCATGCGGAAACAGCCAAAAATAGATCCACTGACCAGGTTTTCGTGCAGATTGTTAATGATTTGCATTTTTCCAAACTGATTGCTGAGGATAATCAAAACGCAAACTATCTGGAAACTTTCCGGCGGCGAATATTGGATTTTCAAAATGATAGCCTTGATAAAACTTTGAAAACTTTTCTCTCGATTATCAACCTTGAACAGGAAGCAGGCGAAGAAGGCGATCTGCGCTTTGATCCAGAGGCTGGACCAGAGGCAGTCAAGCTCATGACTGTGCACGCGGCCAAGGGGTTGGAGTTCAGCAATGTTTTTGTAGTTGGCCTTGTAGATAAACGTTTTCCGACAATAGAACGAAAGGAACAGATCGAAATCCCTACTGAGCTGATCCGCGAATATTTGCCGGAGGGGGATTTTCACATAGAAGAAGAGCGACGTCTGTTCTATGTCGCCATGACCCGCGCCAAACTCGGATTATTTCTGACCTCCGCCGAGGATTATGGCGGCAAGCGCAAAAAGCGCCCTTCAGTTTTTTTGCATGAGTTGGGGTTGATTAAAAAAGAGAAAACTTCGAAAGCAACCGGAAAGGTAGAATTAAATCCTTACCCAGCCGGATTACCGACCGGCCATCTCCCGCTACCCTTGCCGAAATTTTTTTCCTTCTCGCAGATTTCCCTTTTCAAAAGATGCCCCTTGGAATATAAATACCGCTATATTATGCGTCTGCCAACCCCGGGAAGCGGGGTGCAGTCTTTCGGTATAACCATGCACAGCACGTTTGAAAAATTCCTGCGGCAGTATATGGTGTCTTCCAATTCGCAGGATTTGTTTGGAAGCAGCAAACCCGAGCTGCCGTCGTTAGAATATCTGCAAAAACTTTACGAGCAATGCTGGATTAATGACTGGTATGATACTCGCGCGGAAAGGGAAGAGTTTCAGTTGCTAGGACGAAAAATCCTCCGGGAATTTTATGATGAATCAAAAACCAGTCCGCCTCAGCCAAAATACCTGGAAAAAGCCTTTAAACTCAAGCTCGGAAACTATTATTTTACCGGCAAGATCGACCGCGCTGACAAATCGCCGGAGGGCCTCGTTATTATCGATTACAAGACAGGAGAACAGCGCAAAATCGCGGACGTGGACAAACAGCAGCTTCTGGTTTATCAATGGGCTGCCAAAGAGGCCTTGGGAGAACAGGTGGCGCGCTTGGAATACTGGTATTTGAAAAAAGGTCTTGCCAAGGTTCCGTTTATAGGCCAGGATAAAGATATAGAGAAACTGAAGGCTGATTTCGCGGAAGCGATAAACGAGATTGTTGAATGCACAAAGCAGAACGAGTTTCTGAAGCATGATCAGCAGACACCGCACAGGGTAAAGTGCAAATATATAGAACTCGAGTTATAAATTCCTAATTACTCTAATTTCTAATTGACCTAAATAATTACCCAAATCCCAATTTCCTGCAATATTAGATCATTAGTCATTGGATTAATTAGAAATTCTATATGAACCACATCATCGATCCCTCAAAACATAAGCTCGTTATCGTCTCAGTAGCAACCCTGGTGAGTTTTTTTGGGTTTCAAGCGGCGAGCCAGGCGCTCGATGCTTATCAGCTGGAAAAGTTCTGGCTGATAAGCTTTTATGTTTATATCTTTTTGGTCTTTTGGCAAAGCTTTGTGTTTGATCTCCATCTGCGAGGTGACTTTTTGAAATCTCTAAAACACCGCTTCGCTTATATGTTCGATCGTGGACACCTTTCTCATTATATAAATTATCTGATTCTCTCCGCGGTAATATATTGGGCAACCGCGGCGCTTCTTTATCTCAATCCCTTCGAGATTGCCGTGAAACAGGCGTTAAGCCTAGTGGGAGCTGGTGCATTTGCTTTGTCCTTTTGGTACCTAAAAACGGTTTTTTACGGCCATAAACAAGCACATCGCGGCGTTCGCCAGTCGATTTTTTTTCTAAAATTATATGCCTCTTTTATTTCGTTTGCTGCGGTTTTTGGTTTAGGGCATTACTACGGCATAACTCCGTTCGTATTTGCGATCATGGTTTTTGTTTTGACTTATTTGCTTATTCATCAGGCATTTTTTCAGCATCATTATCTTGGCCATAACGAAATAGGGCTGATTTTGCTTTCCGGATTGGCAACCGCGGAATTCGCTGCAATCATTTATTTCATTTGGAATGTTAATTACTACAGCGGGGCGTTGGTTATTTGCGCGTTATACAATACAATCTGGGGTATTCTCCAGCATAAGTATATCGATAAGAATTTGAACCGCGAAATAATCTATGAATATTTTGCGGTCCTGTTTGTTGTCTTGGTAATTATTTTTAGCACTACGAATTTTTCGGAAAAACTACCACCACCAGATCAGAATCGATACGAGAACAATCAGCATCAGGTTGAATAAATGCGAGCTGGAATGACTTCGAATGACAACGGCCTCGTGTTGCAGGATAATCACCGAATCCACCGCTAAGACTGATAGAATAATGAAACCGAGAATGCTGAATAATACGCGGCTTATGTTGATGGCTTTTGTGTTTAGCGCGATCTCAGGAAGGTTAAAACTTCCGGATAAAGCAGAAAGATCTGCATTAGCAAGTGGGGTCGAGGTTGAATCTTGCTTCTCGACCGGAGTTGGGGTAACGGCAGGGGTTGGCTGAGGCAAGGTTGGTTTTGCAGCTGGCGGGGGAGCCGGCTTCGGAGCCGAAGGGGCAGGTTTTGGAGTAGGGATAGGGTTCGGTGAGGGTGCCGGGGGGGGTGGGGCTGGCGGTGTCTGCACTCCTGAAGCACGAGCACCAAAAAGGCTGGTTGTTAAATTTGTGTAACGTCCCTGAAAATCACCATAAAGAGCGATTAGGCCTTGCTCCAAGAAATCACTGTGAAGCAGATTGGCGCGGTGTGTCGGACTATCGAGCCAAGCCTTTATCATACCCTCGGAAGTTACAAAGTCTACAGCCAGGTTTTCTCCGAGGATTTTATATTGCCCGTAACCGGCTGCTATAATTTTTGGCCAGACGTAGTTGCCATCAGGATCCACGTGCGCAAAATAATCACGGTCAATCATATCCTGCGATTTTTGACCGGCGGCCGTGCGCAAGCTTGAATTTTGAGCCAAGACCGTTAGGTTTCGCGAAGAACGCTCCGAGTTTATCATGTCCATAAGAGTTTGGGACTCGACAGCAGCGCTGTGCGCTGGCAGGGTTCCCAAAAAAAGGCGCAAAAGGATCATCAGAAGTCCATAAATCAAAAAAGCCTTATAAGATAGGGCGGGAGGACTGTAATTGTTAGTTTCGCTAGCGATAAAAAAATTTGATATTTTGTTCATTTTTTGCTATAATTATTATAGCATGAACCCCGTCAGAAACGCCTTATCTTTCAAGAAGAGGGCATGTATAACAATTTTTTTCTAAAGGGGTGAAAGCCGCAACACACCTCGTAGCATCCTTATTCGTTGTTAGCATTTCAGTAATCTGCTTGGGCCTGATTGTTGCGAATTTCTCCCCCGACCCAGGGAGCAAATTGGTGCTGTTGGCTCTGTATCTCTGCGTTTTCCTCGCAGTATTCGGGTTGGCAAGCTTGGCTGGATTGAGCTTTCGCGGTTGGCTGCTAGGTACAGGGGTAAGACATGAGTATGTAAGGGCATCAAATCGACAGGCGGTACTTTTTGGGCTTATGGCAGTTATCGTACTGATGTTGCAAGCAGGTAAGATTTTCAATCTTTGGTCAGCCGCCTTGCTACTAGTAATTTTTATTCTGTTGGATATGTACATTCAATAAGCAATTTTCTAATGGATATAACAAACGGGCAAAAATCGCAAAATGACAAAGGAGAAGGTTTGGATTTTTTGGTTATGCCAAAGCTTGACAAAAACAGAGTCGAATCGACTCCACCTCCGGCTGGCAGTCCGCAAGAAAAATTAACAATGCCGAGTCATGGTCCAGGCAGAAAAATGTTTGCGGTTTTTGCAGGGCTGATCGCCGTAGCTGCCCTGGGCCTTGCCGGTTACTATGCATACGGTAAATGGATTGCTGTGCCGGCAGACCTTGCTCAAAAACCTGTCTTAAATATTGAGGACAAAAGTAGGGCACAAAACACTGATACCGATTCTGATGGGCTTACTGACGACCAGGAAAAAACGGCGAACACTGACCCCCAAAAACAGGATAGTGATGGAGATGGGCTGGCAGACGGTGACGAATTAAACGTTTATAGTTCTGACCCCATGCTTTTTGATTCTGATTCTGATAAATACGACGACGGCGCTGAGGTAGCGGGAGGTTACAGTCCAACTGCCAATTCCGCAGCAAAAGCAGACGTTGCCGAACGGCAAAAATGGCTGAAAAAATCTGTTGAGTTTGGGCTCCATGAACCCACACCCGCGACCTTAAAAACCAAAGCGCGCGGAGGGGAACAAACATCCGACGCGCAAACTCTGTACGTTAACAGCGTTTATAATTATAGTGTTGAGTACTCGAATATGCTAGCTCTTACCGAAGGAAAGAACGGACAGGAAGTAATGCTGTACATCGCAGGAACAGACCCGCAAACCGATCTTGATGCTTACCCATTCGTAATTAAGCTTGGTGGGCAAAAAGATCAATCTTCACTCAAGGACTGGGTAGAGTCCAATTATCCGAAGGCTGATTATGAGTATGGATCTTTCGAGGAAGTAATGATTAACCAGACTAGTGCGGTACGACTGAATCTGTTAAATCCGGATTGCGCGCAAGATATGACCTTCTTTGCCAAAGACAATGCAGTGATAGCGATCATTTGGAATTGTTCGCAGATATCAGCATTGGATCCTCTTTACACATCTCTAATTAACAGTTTTAAATTCAGATAAATGCCCGGTCAGAACATAATGGTTCAATCAGATGATGAGGTTCGCCTGCGCGCAGAGCTCGAAAGTAAGCACGACCCGGAGAGTGAGAGAATAAAAAGGTATTTGAGCATGCCGGATTTGTCGCGCACCCCGGGTAGTCCGCTTTTTGAGATAGTTCAACGGGTTTTATCATCGCCAGCCTTCAAGGATTTTGATGTGATTCAAGTCCCGGAAATAACACCGACCGGTATCAGTTTTGACCTGTTCGATTTTCCGGAGAATCATCCGGCCAGATCCAAATCTGACACCTACTACCTGGATGGAAACAATATCCTGCGAACCCACACAACAGTCATGTGGTACTACTATCTACACGATGAAGGCGTTAAGAAACGAATGCTTGCCGGTGAGCCGGCTGGTGCGTTTTGTTTTGGAAAAGTTTACCGCAAAGACGAATTGGACCGTCATCACATGAATGTCTTCCATCAGATGGATGCGTGGTATTTGTCACCCAAAGATAAAAAAATAATAACCATAGATGACTTACGTGAAGCGCTGGCTAATTTTGCGAAAGCTATCTTTGGCCCTGCTGTGGAATACCGGTTCAATGAAGACAAATTTCCTTATACCGAACCCTCGCTGGAGATGGAAATTAAACGAGGAGATAAATGGCTCGAGGTTGTGGGCGCAGGCGTGGTGAAAGCGAGTGTGCTCGATAAATTAGGAGTCGATTCTTCAAAATGGACTGGTTGGGCGTTTGGACCCGGCATTGAACGTTTTGCCATGATTTCCATGTCCCTTCCTGATATTAGGCTTTTGTGGTCGCAAGACGACCGGGTAAAAAAGCAACTAAAGCTCGGGCAAGAATTCAAAGAGGTCTCCAAATATCCTCCAATTACCCGTGATATCTCGTTTATCGTGGAAAAAAAATTCATCCCCAATGACTATTTCGATTTGATCCGGGATATTGGCGGCGATCTCGTTGAACAAGTAGAGCTTCTCGACAAATACGAAGACCCTGCCAAATTCGGCGAAGGTAAAATAAGCTATACTTATCGGGTAGTCTACCGCAGTCTGGATAGAACGCTCGAAACCGGAGAGGTAGAGCCGCTGCAGTCAAAATTATATGAACAGACAAAGATACAATATAATGCGGAATTGCGATAAAATGAAATCCCAAATCCCAAACACCAAATCACAAACAAGCACCAATACTCAAATTCCAAACAGTTTGGTCATTGGAATTTGTAATTTGGAATTTCAACTATGACAAAAAACAAGACTCAAAAACCATCAACTGAATACGGCGCTGAGCAAATCACCGTTCTCGAAGGGTTAGATCCTGTTCGTAAACGCCCGGGGATGTATATTGGCAACACAGCCAGCGAGGGTTTTCATCATTTGCTCAAAGAGGTTGTCGATAACTCGATTGACGAAGCCATGGCCGGGCATGCCAAATTGATCGAAATTGTTATTCATAAAGACAACAGCGCGACTGTTACAGATGACGGGCGCGGCATTCCGGTTGATGTGCACAAGCAGACCAAGAAATCTGCCCTGGAAACAGTGCTGACTGTTCTGCACGCGGGCGGAAAATTCGGCGGCGATGCTTCCGGTTACAAAGTCTCCGGCGGTTTGCATGGTGTTGGTGTTTCCGTTGTCAACGCGCTCTCCGAATATCTCCGCGCCGAGGTTCGCCGTGACGGTAAAATTTACACACAGGAATATGTCCGGGGTAAACCTAAAAGCAAGATTAAGATGGACGGTAAGGTTCCGTCAAACGACCCATGGCAGCAGGGGACGCGAATTTCCTATAAACCGGACACGCAGATCTTCAGCGTTCTGGAGTTTGATTTGAAAACGGTCCTTGACCATTACCGCCAGCAGTCATATCTGACAAGCGGTGTGCGGTTGAAAATAGTTGATGAACGCTCAAGTTTTGTTTACCAATTTTATTTTGAGGGCGGCCTCATTTCCTATGTGCAGCAAATCAACCGCAAAAAAACCCCGATTCATCCGCCGATTTACCTGACTAAAATCGTGGACAATGTGCAGGTAGAGATCGCGGTGCAGTACACTGGCGATTTTACAGAAACCATGCTTGCGTTTGCCAACAACATTCATACTCCGGAAGGCGGGATGCATGTTACCGGATTTAAATCCGCGTTGACCCGATGCATCAACAACTTTGCCATCAAAAACGGTCATGTCAAGGAATCAGACAAGCTCACAGGCGAGGATATGCGCGAGGGGCTGACCACTGTCATCAGTGTGAAACTGCCCAACCCGCAATTTGAAGGACAAACCAAAGCCAAACTGGGGAATGCCGAGGTCAGGACGATCGTGGAACAGGTGGTAGGCGACGGGCTCGAGATATATCTTGAAGAGCATCCGAAAGAGGGCGCCAAGATTGTGGAAAAGGTTTCTCTCGCAGCGCGCGCACGAATCGCCGCTCGCGCCGCTCGCGAGGCGGTTATTCGCAAAGGAGTTCTAGAAGGCTTAACATTGCCAGGCAAACTCGCTGACTGCTCCGAATCTGATCCTGCAAAATGTGAACTCTACATTGTCGAGGGAGACTCTGCAGGGGGCAGCGCCAAGCAGGGAAGAGACCGCAAATTCCAGGCAATTCTGCCTCTCCGCGGCAAGATTTTGAATGTGGAACGGGCGCGGCTTGATAAAATGCTTGCCAATGAGCAAGTAAAAAATTTAATCATTGCCATGGGCGCGGGCGTGGGTGAGCAGTATGATGTATCAAAACTTCGTTATCACCGCATTATTATAATGACTGATGCGGATGTGGACGGCGCGCATATCCGCACCTTGCTTTTGACTCTTTATTACCGGTATTTCGTGGACATTATCAAGAACGGATATCTCTATATTGCACAGCCACCGTTATTTCGGATGCAGTACGGCAAGGATGTGCATTATATTTACAGTGATGCTGAGCGGGATGAAATCATTGGCGAAGACAAAAACAAGAGCTGGTATGTCCAGCGCTACAAAGGTTTGGGAGAGATGAATCCCTCACAGCTGTGGGAAACTACCATGGATCCTCAGAACAGAGTTATGCATCAAGTGAAAATTCTGGATGCGGAAAAAGCCTCAGACATTTTCGAAACCCTCATGGGCGACGAGGTCGCCCCTCGAAAGAAATTTATTCAGACGCACGCAAAAGCAGTAAAGAATTTGGACATCTAATGAAACATAAACAACCAATCGAAACCGGACCGGTCACGGCAGACCGATGGCAAAGAATGACATTGCCGCAGCAGCTCGGCGCTGTTGGCAGTGAGTTTTCCATGTACACCTTGCTTTTGAAAAAAGAAGCTTTTATTGATGCGGGAAAATCATTGAATGAAGTTCTACGGCTCATTGACCTGACCATTTCAGATAGCCGCTGGCTGAATCGCGTCAAGGATTTGACCAGATTTCGCAAGATCCTCTGCGATACCACGCAAGGTCAGAGCGTCCACCAGGCCTCCGTCGAGAAATTGCAGGATTATCTCCTGTCCTTCGCCCTCCTCGAGCGGAAATAATTTATTCCCAAAATTTACGCAATTGCGCATAAAATGGGGGTGAAAAATAAGTATTAAAAAAAGCCTGCGAATGCGAACCACGAATCAAAGTTTCAATTCGGGCCGCGCAACGCTGGTCGATTTAAATCGCAAACACCAGGACAGTGAGGGTATTGCCTGAAGATATTTTATAGCCAACATGGACTATCTCACCTTGAACCCTCCTTATTGAAAACATAGGAGATGTCTATATTAGCATCGATTTGCATTATTTGTAAGGCCTATGGTATAATAACTCCAGTTAAATAACGAAGGCCGCAAAGGCCTTTTAAAAAGGCTTAAATTTAGGCTTCCATATGAGTCGCATACTACAATTTTTTAGAGAGGTGTGGGTCGAGCTAGGAAAGGTTGTCTGGCCGTCTCGCAGGGAGGCCTTAAAGATCACGGGCATCGTGGTTCTATTTTGCACGATTGTAGCCTTGTTTCTAGGTGTAATTGATTTTGGACTGGCAAAGCTTATCGGATTAATCGTTAATAGCTGACATTTACTAATGTCATCCCGGACTTGATCCGGGATCCAGTAAAGAGTGGATTCCGGCTCGCTGGCCGGAATGACAAACTAAATCTATGCCGCGACAAGTAGCCACAGGTGAAAAACACTGGTACGTGCTCCATACCTATTCCGGGTATGAGGATTCTGTTGTCAATAACCTCAGGCAGAGAATCGATTCAATGGGTATGGATGATAAAATATTTGAAGTTATTGTACCAAAGGAAAAAAAGATTAAGATCCGCGAAGGCAAGCGTTCGACAGTCGAAGAAAAAATCTTTCCGGGTTATGTGCTCGTGCAGATGATTGTTACAGATGATTCCTGGTACGTGGTGCGAAACACCCCGAACGTGACAGGATTCGTTGGTTCTGGTACTATTCCTACACCGATTTCGGATGATGAAGTCAAAACCATCCAGAAACGCATGGGCCTCGATGAGCCGAAATATAAGATAGAATTCATTGTCGGCGATCTCCTTCGCGTGATGGACGGTCCGTTCAAAAACTACGAAGGAAAAGTCTCCGAAATAGACGAGGCAAAGGGTAAGATCAAGGTACTGATCTCGATATTTGGAAGAGAAACGCCCGTGGAACTCGATTTTTTACAAGCTAAGAAGATTTAATAGCGAATAGCGACTGGCGAATAGCGATTAGAATTTCTAATCCCGATTGCCATTTGCTAATCGCAAATCGCTAATAAATGGCTAAGAAGATAAAGACAACTATAAAACTGCAGATCCCCGCTGGCAAGGCAAACCCTGCGCCTCCTGTTGGCACCGCGCTCGGGCCCCACGGACTTAACCTTATGGATTTTTGCAATAAATTCAACGATGGGACTCGCGACAAGGGCGATTCTGTTATTCCGGTAATCATCACTATTTACGAAGATCGCAGTTTTGCACTCGAATTCAAAACCCCGCCGGTTTCCGACATGATCCGCAAAGCGCTCAAAGTTCAAAAGGGAGCTGCAAATCCTCTCAAAAACAAGATTGGCAAACTGACCAAGGCCCAGCTTCGGACAATCGCCGAAAGCAAAATGCAGGACCTTAATGCTAATGACATAGAAGCCGCGGAGCGGATTGTCGCCGGCACAGCCCGCAGCATGGGCGCGGAGATAGAAAGGTAATCATGAACCCCGTTAGAAATTTAAGAAAGTCAACGGGAAAATCTAAAATTATGACACATACTATTAACGATAGGAATTTCTAACGGGGTGAACATAAACATTCGCAGAGTATATTTATATCTCACGAGTTTAATTGGATTGGTTTTGATATTGATCGGCTCTGTACAATTGCTGAACCTTGGTTTAAAAACATGGATTTTCACAAAAGCTGACAATGTTTATTACGTCGGAGCTTGTCAGAGACCAGTAGCCGTAGATGGTGCAAAAGAAGTTCCGGCATTTGATCAAGCTGAATGCGAACGCCAGCAAAAAGAACAGCGCAGCGCGCAAAGGCAGAGCCAGGCTTCGAGTGCCATCGCTATGATTTTAGTAGGCTCCCCGGTCTGGCTGTATCACTGGGGGAAAGTAAAAAATGAACAGGAAGCAAGCAAGCAGTAAAATCATGTCCAAGAGATATCAAGAAGCCATAAAACTAGTTGATCTAAATAAAACCTATTCTGTCGAGGAGGCGATTAAACTTGCCAAACAAAGTTCGACAGTCAAGTTCGACGCGTCAGTTGAGGTGCATTTTCGGCTGAACATTGATCCGAAACAGACCGACCAGAAGGTTCGCGCTCAGGTCTCGCTTCCACACGGCACTGGTAAAACTCTGCGCGTTGCCGCATTCGTCAGCCCGGCTAAAGAAAAAGAAGCAAAAGAGGCTGGAGCGGATTTTGTGGGAGGCGAGGAACTGGTCAAGCAAATCAAACAATCCGAAAAAACTGATTTTGATATTGCGGTTGCGGACGGATCGATGATGAAGAGCCTCGCAACTATCGCAAAAATTTTGGGACAGCGCGGACTCATGCCTAACCCAAAGACCGGCACAGTAGGGGACAATATCGGACAAATGGTCAAAGATTTAAAATCAGGCAGCAAAGTTGACGTAAAAACCGATGATTCCGGCAACGTGCATCAGACAATCGGCAAAACCTCCTTTGACGATCAAAAACTTATTGAAAATTTCCAGACGCTCAAGGAAGCAATCCACCGCGCCAGGCCAGCCAGTGTAAAGAAAGAATTTGTCGGTTCGATCACAATCTCGACCTCTATGGGACCGGGAATTAAAATTCAGTAGTAAGTTGTAGAGTTGTAAATTAAACACCTCAACCGCGGTTGAGGTGTTTTGGTTATTTAGGAAGAATATTTCTCGGGTCGCTTTTGCTGAAAAGAAATTCACTGTCCTCCAGAAGATAGACATTTTTTATTCCGGCCTCGATCATCGCATTCCAGCATGGCTCGCAACACCACCAATGTCCCCATAGATAGAGATCGGCGCCTTGGGTATCAAATCCGTGATCCTGTGCGTCCTTTATTGCTTTTGGTTCGCTATGATTTTTCGGATGACAGCCTTCACAGAGCTCATATCCCTGCCCGGTCGGAATTTTTAGTTTGACCCGGACGCATTCGTTGTTGTTGTGAAAATCACTCCCGTTAGCTCCAGTGCCGATGATTACCCCATCTTTTACCATAACGCTGCCGGTTTGCACGCTTTTATCTTTTGATTCCTTGAGGGCTTTTTCCCGCGCGGCCAGCATGAACGGGTTATCTTCTGGGACGTAGAGAATTTGCCAATTTTTTGGAAGGTAAGGGTAGTGGATAGCCATGCTTTGATTTTTAATGATTATATTATACACTAAAATCTAATGACTATGTATGACAAAATTTATCAAGATTTGATCGGGAAAATCATGCGGGAAGGCATCCGTGAGGTCAATGGCAGGACCGGACATGAGACTGTAGCTGTTCCAGGAATGCATTTTAACATTGACCTTGAAAAGGACGGATTTCCACTCCTTTCCCTTCGAAAGATACCCATAAAACTCTTTGTCGCAGAGCAGGTCTGGTATATAATGGGTTCGAGGAAGCCTGCTGATTTCCTCCGTGAATTCACGCATATCTGGGATGATTTTACCAATCCTGGAGACGTGGTGACCGTAGCTTACGGCTATCGCTGGCGTACGCATTTCGGACGAGACCAACTAAGGTTGCTAATTGAGCTTTTAAAGAAAGACCCGAGCTCTAGACACGGCGTGGTAGTTACCTGGGATCCGGGCAGTGACGGACTCGGTGGCATCGGTAAAAAGAACGTGCCTTGCCCGTATACATTCACGGTAAACATAATCGGCGGGCGGTTGCACATGCATAACATTGTTAGATCGAATGATATGATCCTCGGTTTCCCGCATGATGTCGCCGGATTCGCTCTACTACAGTGCATTCTGGCGCAGAAGTTGGAAATGAGGCCGGGCATTTATTCACATTCAATTTCTAACGCCCACATTTACGATATACATTATGAGGCCGCTCAGGAACTCTTGGGCAGATCCATAGAGCAGCAGCCAGTCATCCTAACTCTTCCGAATAATAGTTTTGAGCGCGCAGAAAGAGGCGATAAAATCCTAGTCGCGGAAATTGCGCAAAGTCTTTCTCAAGGTTATAATCCCGGAGAAGCGATTAAAGGATTAAAAATAGTTTTATAAATTTACAAATGGCAATACTGGTAAAAAAACAAATAATGAAGCGAATCAAGGAGGGGGGACTGTCGTTCTCCCCGGGGTTGGACGAATTTCAGCTGCAATCTCACTCTATTGATCTGCGCCTGGGTTATACGTTTATGGTGCCTAAAGTTTCCCACGTGACTGCCGCAGGACGGCAAGCCCTGAGTTTGGACTATTTAAGCCAGGATCGGCCGAAATATTTTGAAGTAATCGAGCTTGAGCGAGGCCAGCATTTTGAAATCCTGCCCCACGAACATATTCTCGTTTCCACTCTCGAAACCGTAAAGCTGCCAAACGATTTGATGGCCGTGCTGTATCCGCGATCTTCGACAAACCGCAAAGGCTTGTCCGTGGATCTAAGCGGCATCGTTGATGCGGGCTATGAAGGCCAGCTTATTATTCCGGTGCGCAATAACACAGGAGGACAGGTGGTAAAGCTGTACCCCGGGGAGAGATTCTGCCAGCTGGTTTTTGAAGAACTTGCAGAGAGCGTTGAGCCAAAGCTCAGCCGCTACCATAAAAAGGACGTGATCGCCGGCGTAATCGGCGAAGGCTCCTCGCCGGAAAACGAGCTCATTGCCAAAGGCGATATCGAGGAGCTGAAAAAACGATTTCCACTATCCGAAAACCCCCTTTAAAATCCTAGATTGTACCTGCGCGCGATTTCTGGTAATCTTTACTTAATTAAAGTCTTGCCGGAGTAAAAATAAAATGTCCGAAAAAAAAATAAACTGGGGCATAGTTGGTCTGATGGCTGCAATGCTTCCGTCTGTCGTGGCTTTGGCTTTTACAGCGCTTCCCTCAAGTATAAGTAAAAATTGGATATTGGTTATTGGCGCGATTCTGCTAAGCATGGCCAGCATGTCCGCATGCTTGGTCATCAGCATCATCGCACATGCCAAAGACATGGAAGGCAAGCATTGGTCTATTCTCGGGGTGTGCATGCTGCCATCGCCTTTCTTGGTCATAGCCCTCGTTGGCATGCTTACGAAATAATCTCTCTTATGGTAAGCTTGAACTAATAATAAAATTAAAATCAAAGTCATGATCAAAAAGCTCAATATCATAATTCTTCTTCTCCTTATCGTGCACCTTGGATTCCTGGCCAGGCAAATGGGTATTAAATACGTACTAAGCGGCCCTGTTGTTCTGGAAATCGGCTTCTTTGGTCTGATCCTGATCCTGGAGACGGTTATGGGCAAGCTTAAGATAAACAAGGTAGTCATCGTGATTGTCATAGCCACATGCATTGTCGGTTATCTAACGGTCGCGGGCGTTGCGGGAAGATAAAAAAGGTAGCTATGGCCAATGGAAAACTTATAGTGCTCTACGGAGTAAACAACCTTGGCAAAACAACGCAAGCAAGACTGTTGGTTGAGAAATTAAATTTGATCGGCCGCAAGGCGAAATATTTAAAATACCCTGTTTACGATCTGGGACATTCAGGTAAAAGACTTAATGCATACTTGCGTCATGGTAACCCGGAAAAACTCTCAGCTGAAGACGCGCAAAAAATCTACGCGGAAAACCGAGCGCAGTACGAAACGACGCTGAAAGCTGATCTGGAATCCGGGATCGATATTGTGGCCGAAGATTACTGGGGCACTGGCGTTGCATGGGGGATGGGGGCCGGGGTTGATAAGGATTTTTTGTTGGTACTCAATAAACAGTTTATGTTCGAAGATTTGGCTATTCTGCTCGTTGGGGAAAGGTTTCGGTCTGCCACTGAAAAAAATCATTTGCACGAAACAGATGAGGAATTCATGCACAAGGTTGATGCCACGCACCGTACCCTGGCAAAGCAATTTGGCTGGGAAACCGTAAACGCTAATCAGGACAAGGAAAAGGTCGCGGAGGATATCTGGCTAGAGGTTGATAAAATAATAAAATAATGATTATTTTAGGTCCGGTTGCTATAGCTAAAAATTGGGTTATTGGCAGTGAAAACGATCTTCCCTGGTATTTGCCGGAAGACCTGAAACACTTTCGTCAGATCACGACCGGGAAAATTTGCCTGATGGGCAGAAAAACTTTTGAATCTATAATGCGCAGGCTAGGAAAGCCTTTGCCAAATCGGTTAAATATTGTTATTACCAAGGACCCTGATTATAAAGTCCCCGCAGGAGTGATTATATACAATGACTTGAAAAAAGCTATTGCTGATTACCAGGACAAAGAACTGTTTATAATCGGCGGTGGGCAGATTTTCGAACAGACAATCGGTCTGGCCGAGCTCATGTACATCACCCACGTGGAGTTTGAATCGAAAGGCGATTCTTTTTTCCCAAAGATCGATTTTGACAAGTGGCAGAAGACAGAAGAAGAAAAACATGAAAATTTTTCATTCGCGATTTACCGTCGTAAATAATTAGACTGCCAAACTCGCAAATTCGCGAGTTTGGCATTTTTCTGCTATGATTTATGCATGAATGAGGTAAGGCTATCAAATCGTATAGTACAACTAAAATCCTCAATCGAGGATTTACGGGGGCATCTTTGAGCTTGCTCAAAAAAAACAGAAAATTCTTGAATTAGAAGATCAGGTTGGTCAAGCGGATTTCTGGAAGGATAACAGAAACGCGCAGGAGGTCAGTAAAAAACTTGCCGGTTTAAAAAATCAGGTGGAGTTTTGGGAAAAACTCGAGAAAGATGTTGTCGAGCTTGAGGAATTGGTAAAATTGAGTTCACCCCTCCCTAACCCTCCCCCTCAAGGGGAGGGAAAAAATACAGGGAGTGAGCTAGAAAGCATATATGAGGATTTAAAGCGCCGTTACGAGCAGACACGGGTTAGCACCTTTTTCAGTGATAAATACGATGACCATGACGCTATAGTCTCGATACACTCTGGGGCAGGCGGTTTGGACGCGCAGGACTGGGCAGAAATCCTGCTTCGAATGTATTTGAGGTTCGCGGAAAAGCGGGGATTCAAGACAATTCTCATTGACAACAACCGCAATCCGGAAGGCGGCATTAAGAGCGCGACATTTGAGGCGCACGGTGACTATGCCTACGGTTACCTCAAAAGCGAGGCAGGGGTGCATCGTCTCATTCGACTATCCCCGTTCAACCCGGCACACACCAGAGAAACTTCGTTTGCACTTGTGGAAATACTTCCTGTGCTAGAGCGAGAGGAGGAGTTCAAAATTGATCCTAAAGACATCAAATTTGAAGCCAAAACCGCATCTGGCCATGGCGGGCAGTCTGTAAACACTACCTACTCTGCTGTACGCCTCACGCATATCCCGAGCGGAATCACTGTTTCGATCCAAAACGAGCGCAGCCAAACCCAGAACAAAGAGCAGGCCATGAAAATTCTCACCGCCAAACTCAAAAAGCTGGAAGAAGAAAAACAAATCGCAGCAAAACTGGAGCTGAGAGGCGAATACAAGAGCGCAGAATGGGGCAATCAAATCAGAAGCTACACTATGCACCCTTATCAGCTAGTGAAAGATCACAGGACAGATTTTGAGACGAGCAATATAGATGATATTCTGAACGGAGAGCTTGATGAGTTTATTGAAAAGTATTTGGAAAGTAGGTCGTAGCTGGTAGCTTGTAGACAATTTCTACAAGCTACAACCTAATTCCTACAAGCTAAACAATGATTCATTTTGACCATGTAACCAAAACTTATCCGAACAACACCATCGCAATAGATGATCTTGATTTCGAGATCATTCAAGGTGATTTTATTTCTATCGTCGGAAAAAGCGGCGCGGGCAAATCCACACTTCTCAAGCTGATTATCCGCGAGGACATTCCCTCCGGTGGAACGATATTCATCGAAGGAATTGACATTTCCAAAATCGCCTCTAAAGATATACCTTACTTGCGCCGCAAGATTGGCGTGGTTTTTCAGGATATAAAACTTTTGACCACCAGGACAGCCTTCGAAAATGTCGCTTACGCAATGGAGGTTGATGGTATGCCTAGAGCGCAGATCGAAGTAGAGGTACCGCAGTTTCTTGGGCTTGTCGGTTTGGAATCAAAGGCAGCAGCGTTTCCTGACCAGCTCTCAGGCGGAGAAAAACAAAGAGTTGCCATTGCCCGTGCGCTCGCGCACCGGCCTCTCCTGCTGCTGGCTGACGAGCCAACGGGCAACCTGGACAACGTTAACGCTCTGGAAATTTTAACGCTTTTGCGTAAAATCAATGAAATGGGAACCACGATTGTTCTTGCTACCCATGCCAAGGAACTGGTGGACAAGATAAAAAAACGAGTCGTTGTCCTCGAGCATGGCAAAATAATTTCCGATGAAGCGCAAGGCCGTTACAAATTATAATTGATAAGGGCAAATAAATAACCAGAAGGTCTATATTTAACCATAAGGAATTTCTAACGGGGTGAACAAAATTACTTTTTATAGAATACTCAAGAACGGGGCGCTTAATTATTCGCGCAATTTTTGGCTATCTCTGGCAGCCACCGCAGTCATGGTTATCACGCTCTTTATAATATCCAGCCTGCTCATTTTAGGTAGTCTCACAAACATATCGCTGGAAACCATAAAAGAAAAGGTTGACATCAGTGTGTATTTTAAACTTGATGTTGAGGATAGCATAATCAAACAAATTGAAAAACAGGTTTCATTGCTACCGCAGGTTAGAGGCGTGACTTTCATCCCTTCGGTAACCGCCCGCGAGAGGTTCAAGGAACTGCATAAAGACGAACCCCTGCTCATAGAATCCGTGGAACAGTTCACAGATTCGGAGAATCCGTTTCCTGCTTCACTCGCTATTCGCGTTAATACCCTCGATGATTACCCGCAAATCATCAGCATGTTTGAGGACCAAAAACTTACCCCATACGTCAAAAAAATCACTGACAAACGCGACATCGTGGAAAGATTGTCGCGCATCACAGACGGCATAAAGAATCTCGGTCTCGGTCTTACGCTGATATTCGGGGTAATTACCGTTATTGTGATGTTTAACACCATCAGACTCACCATATATAACCGGCGTGAGGAAATAGAAATAATGCGTCTCGTCGGTGCCAACAATTGGTACATACGGGGCCCGTTTATCGTGGAAGGTGCCCTTTACGGCCTTGCCGGTTCGCTCCTAACATCCGCGATTCTTTATCCCATTATTTATGTGCTAACCCCAAAAATTTCCCGATTCTTAGAACTCGAAGTTCAGCGTTTTGATTATCTCGGCATGGATTTTTGGCTCCTCTTTCTTTTGCTCATTGCCACTGGCTTGATGCTGGGAGTACTGTCTTCTACGATTGTGATACGCAGATATTTGAAAATTTGAAGTTTAAAAATCAAAATGCAAAATTACATCTTAAAATTCTAGTTTCATCAGCCCTAGACAGACTATTTTGATTTACGATATTAGCATTTCCAATAACTAAATGAAGGTCATATTAACAAAAGACGTAAAAAAATTTGGGCGTGGTGGTGATGTTGTGAATGTCTCCGAGGGTTACGCCCGCAATTTTTTAATCCCACATGATCTTGCTATTTTAGCGACCCCCGAAGCTCTAAAATCCAGAAAGGCGGAAATGGAAAGATCTGAAGAGCAAACCGCTCGCTGGCAAAAGAGTGCCCGAAGGTTTCTGGAAAGAGCAACTAGTAAAGCCATTGAATTCGAGCTTCCCGGCGATAAAAACGGGCATTTGTACGCTGGCTTGAAAGAATCGGAAATCCTCGCTAAAATCATGGAGGGAGAACCGTCATTTAGAAATAGCGTGAAAATTCCAGGTTATACTCCCATTAAAACCGCAGGCGGACACGAGGTGATGGTGGAGATAGGAAGAGCAGGTTCGAAAAAAATTAAAATTTACGTAAAAGCCAAAGATTGATGCCCAAATCCAAAAAAAACCAGACAAAATCAACCCGATACATTTTTGTCATCGGTGGTGTAATGTCCTCGGTTGGCAAAGGTGTAACTACGGCCTCTATCGGCCGTATTTTGATTTCTAAAGGCTTCCGGGTCGGACTGATCAAATGCGACATGTATGTAAATATTGACGCCGGTACCATGCGTCCGACGGAACATGGCGAGGTTTTCGTGGGCAGTGATGGAATCGAAGCTGACCAGGACCTGGGCAACTATGAACGTTTCACCGGTAATCTATCTACCAAAGACAACTATGTTACAACCGGTCAAATTTATCAGGAGGTAATCAGGAGGGAAAGAAACCTAGAATACAAAGGTGAAGATGTTGAGGTGGTGCCTGACATTCCCAATGAAATCATTCGGCGCATTAACGTTATTGCCAGGAAAGGAAGTCCGGATTTTGTCATTATAGAAATCGGCGGCACTGTCGGCGAGTACCAAAACGTGCTGTTCCTTGAAGCGGGCCGTATGCTCAAGCTCCAAAACCCCGGCCGCGTGCAATTTGCGCTAGTCAGCTACCTGCCGGTCCCAAAAACGGTAGGGGAAATGAAAACCAAGCCCACACAGTACGCGGTGCGAACGTTAAACTCCGCTGGCATCCAGCCGGATTTCATCATTGGCCGGTCCGAACTGCCGATGGATGAAAAACGCAAACAAAAACTTTCCCTGCTCTGCAGCGTGTCCCCGGGTGATGTGATCTCTGCTCCGGACGCTCAATCTATTTATGAAGTCCCGCTTATAATGGAAAAGGACGGCCTCGGGGACAAAATCTTGGAAAAATTCAGCATGCGCCCCAGAAAACAGAACATGCAGGAATGGAAGACTTTGGTACGCAAAATCAGAAACGCAAAAATTCCCCTGAATATCGCAGTTGTGGGAAAATATTTCGCGACCGGGGACTACACTCTGGCCGATTCCTACATCTCCGTAGTTGAATCCCTGAGACACGCAGCTTGGGCAAATAACCGCGTACCGAAACTGCATTGGATCAACTCCGAGGATTTTGAAAAAAGCCCTGGCAGCATTTCAAGGCTCGCAAAAATGGATGGCATCCTAGTACCGGGTGGGTTTGGAGGCAGGGGAGTAGAAGGGATAATGGCCGCAATCAAATTTGCCAGAGAAAAGAAAATTCCATACTTTGGATTGTGCTATGGTATGCAGCTGGCTGTTGTGGAATTTGCCAGAAATGTGGCAAAAATGCAGGATGCGAACAGCACTGAGGTTGACCGCAATACCAAATACCCGCTCATCGACGTCATGGTTGAACAAAAAAAGAATCTAGCTGACAAAAATTTCGGCGCGACCATGCGGTTGGGCGATTACCCATGCCGAATAAAAAAAGGCACACTCGCTTTCGATGCTTACAAAACCGATAGGGTGATTGAGAGACACAGACATCGTTATGAGGTCAACAATAAATTCCGAAAAGAGCTCGAAAATAGAGGAATGATTTTCTCAGGAATCTACCAGAAAAAAGACCTTGTAGAAATCTCCGAACTCGACCGTAAACAGCACCCGTGGTTTTTGGGAGTTCAGTTCCACCCGGAGTTCAACAGCCGCCCTTGGAAACCGCAAGCATTGTTTGACGGCTTCATCAAAGCGGCAATAAAACAATCGAAATAAAAAACTATGTCAAAATTGAATAAGGGGTTCACCCTTATTGAACTCCTTGTCGTCATTTCCGTAATCGGGCTTTTGGCAAGCGTGATTTTGGTAGCTTTAAATTCCGTTCGGGCTAAAGCTAGGGATACAAAACGAATTGCCGACCTTAGGCAAATCAGTACTGCGCTTGAGCTATTCTACGATAACTACGGTCGCTATCCGAGGACAGGAGGCTCCCCCTCCTGGGAAGGCCATTGGCTCAAGTTCAAGACCTGCCTTTTGACCGGAGTTGATTGCCAGGAATGGGCGGGAGACGGGAGTGATATTTCCGGTTATCAAGCAGCACTATCAAAAGTGCCGGATGATCCTCTAAACCCTACTCCTGACGTGGATGATAACAGTACAACCTACAAGACCGGATGGGCATGGTGTAATGATCAGATGTATATTCTGTGGGCCCAGCTTGAAACCAATCATCCCGCCTTACAAAGCGATGCTGACGGTGATCATTATAGCGCAGGTGATGGAGGCTGTAATGATCCTTACTACTGCGTTAAAGTCAATTGGTGCCATTAAGAATTCTTCTTCCAATGCGACTGATTATGTTGCGAGTCAAAAAAACGCATAAGGGCTTTACCCTGATCGAGCTATTGGTGGTTATAGCGGTCATCGGCCTCATGTCGAGCGTCATCATGGTGTCCCTCAATAGTGCCAGACTTAAGGCCCGAAACGCAAAAAGGATTGCAGATCTCCTGCAGATTCGCACTGCTCTGGAACTCTACAATTTAGATCTCGGCTCGTATCCAACAACAAACGGTTGGCGCAGCCAGTGTGCAGGGTGGGGAAGCTATGACCAGGCTCAAGTCGCTCCTGGTCTAGTGCCGAACTATATAGCCAGCATGCCGGCAGATCCTTCGACTGGTTGTTATATATACAATTCTGACGGGATAAGTTATAAATTTCTAGAGAGGGGAATCCCGGATATGACCCTGACTGACGTTAATGGGCAATTTTCCGCATATAAAGATCTGGCGCGCAATGATCTAGCCAGCACTCCTCCATGCAATGTACCCGACAGCAACATCAGTCTTTCCATATGGAACACGCAGACCTCAATGTGTTGGTGATTCATAAAACAAATTTAAAAAGCCCCCGCTCTCTGGGGCTTTTTATTAAATCACGCTTACCATAGTTTTTGAAGCAAGCTTGCCGTCAAAGCGTCTGCGTTTTTTGGTTTGAAATTTAACAGTGCCGCCTTTTGCAGCATAAATCGTGTCGTCGTTACCCAGTCTGACGTTTGTTCCCGGCCCGTATTTTGTCCCGCGCTGGCGGATTATCACATTGCCAGCATTGACCTTTTGACCGCCAAAAAGCTTAACGCCTAAGCGTTTTGAAGCTGAATCGCGTCCTAATGAAGTTGAGCCTCCGGCTTTTTTATGTGCCACTTCGTGTCTGGGGAAATCTTCGTGTCCGTTTGATTAACTCACGGCCACTACAATTCCCTTGCCACTCCTCTTTCGCAAAAATCCGTGCTCGTCCCTCGGTAAGCTTCGGGACTGCGCTCCTAATTTTTGCGACTTAATGCTATAAACTTCTAAATATAAATATTTCTCTTGATACAAACTGATCTTTGCGGTCGTAGACTAGGCTTTTTCGCGCTGTAATTTGCAGGAAAGGATATTTTTCAGCGACGATTTCCGGTAAAGGATCTACAATATCGTACCCTGTTTTCGCCAGCTTGTCAATGCCTGGGAAATAGATATAGCCCTTTTCTGTTCGGTAAGCAGGTAAGGCAACCACCACCCGTTTTCCGGGGACAAGGAACTTTTTGAATGACTCGAACGCACCAATATAGATAGCTTCGAGTTCTTTGAAATTCCTCTCGATTTCCTGAGGCTTAGGAGATGTCCCGTAAGCAGGTCCAAGCGTTGCTTCCGTGACAACTGCGTCAATCTCAATTTTTGGAAGATTTTCGCTGAGCTTCTTTGCATCCGCGACAAACAGCTCAAACCTTCCAGGAGGCAATTTGTAGCGGTTCTTTATCCATTCCAGGTTCTTTTCCGCATTCTCTATGGCTTTTTGGGAAATATCTGAGCCGATTCCTTTGTGGCCCATAATCAAAGCCTCCTGAATAACCGTGCCTGAGCCCACAAACGGGTCCAGAATCGCGTGTTTGAGGTTCCCGCTAGACGCAACTGGCAGTTGGGCAAGATTAATCATGATCTGGGCTACCTTGGGCGGCAGCATGCCAACCTGCATGTCGCGCGCGGGCCGCTGATAATCGCGCCGGCCATAATCCTCAAAGTTCTGCACTGTAAGTGTTTTGGCCAAATACACCCGCTCCATGCCGACCAGCAAATCTATCTCCGCGCCTTTTTCCAAAAGGTGCTCATTGGTGACCACCACTGATGCCAGTGCAAATCCCGCCATCTGCGGCAAAACCAGCCGTACTGAATAGCCTGCCGCCGTTAGAATCTGTTTGATATTAAAGCCAATTCGTTTGTTGTCTCCGCGGATCGGCAATTCGCGTGGGTCAGCCATTGGGTAATAAGAAATGCCAATCTGGATTTTGCCGGTATAGTTCGACAAAAATTGCTCTTTGAGCATTTTTGCGTCAAAATAATCTTTGAGGACCAGAGAAGGACTTAAAAACTTTTTACGACCCAGGGAATCGAGCACTTGCATTATCTTGATAGTGCCGCCCAGTGTTTTCTGCAGCTTTACCACATCAAGTTTTTCCTCGACCTCAATAATTAAAACCTCGCGGTATAGATCCACGAGGCGAAATGACAAGGCCATGTTTTCAAACACCGCGAACAACTCTGCAAGCGACAATGTAAAAACTCTACCGAGGTTAAAAGCGTATTTTAGTTTCATTTTATCAAAACTGAAGGGACATGAACAAAAAATTGCTCTGGTTTTGGGATACGTGCTGACTGCCAGCTTATTCTATGGTCTGGGAGCGTATCAAACCTCCCAAAAGCCTCCTGAAATAAAGATCGAAGAACCGACTATCGATTTAACTCAGCTTAATAATAGCTTAAATATCGCAGGAAAGCAATCAGGCGGGGAGACCAATTCCGAAGGACAAGTGGCAGGTGCTGACACCTCCGATCTTAACTGCGAAGGCAAAATCAAAGGCAATATTTCATCAAATTCCAGGATTTACCACATACCCGGCGGATCGTTTTATAAACGCACTATACCCGAAGCTTGCTTTGATACAGAGGCCGAAGCGCAAGCCGCAGGGTTCCGAAAAAGCCAAAGATAGTTCAACAGCACAAACCTGTCCGAGCCGTTGAAATTTCTCAAATTTTCGCGTATACTTGCAAGGTAAATATGGGATTTTTTGGAAAACTACTGGGGACAGAAAACCCGGTTAAAACTGTAAAACCATCTATAGATCGAATAAACGAGCTCGAACGCAAATTTGAGCGCTTTTCACATTCCGAGTTTCAGGAACAGACTCGTAAATGGCAAGCGCAGCTCAAAGATAAACCGTGGGAGGATCAGAAGATAATTCTCGACGAAATTTTGCCTGAGGCATTCGCAGTGGTCAGAATGGCCGCACATCGTACGCTCGGCCAGCGCCACTATGACGAACAGCTGATTGGCGGGGTAATGCTGCACCAGGGGAAGATCACGGAAATGAAAACTGGAGAAGGTAAAACTTTGACCGCGACTCTCGCCGTGTACCTGAATGCTCTGGCTGGCAGGGGTGTACATGTCGTAACTGTAAACGATTATTTATCACGCCGTGATGCCTCATGGATGGGCCAGGTCTATCATTATTTGGGGCTGAGTACAGCAGCTATTCAACACGAGGCGTCTTATTTATACTCAGAGAAATCCGCAGCGGAAGCCCAGGTCACCATGGAAGGAGGCGCTGGTGTGCAGATCGATGTGTTAAATATGGCTCCTGTTACCAGAAGGGAGGCTTATGCGGCGGACATTCTCTACGGCACGAACAATGAATTTGGCTTTGACTATCTGCGCGACAATATGGCGCCGTCGCGTGAGAGCATGTCCCAGAGAGATCTACATTTCGCTATTGTAGATGAGGTAGATTCGATTCTCATAGACGAAGCCCGAACACCACTGATCATCTCTGCCCCGGACGCAGAGAGTACGGATCTTTACCGCGAATTTTCAGGATTTGCAAAAACCTTGGCTCCTGAAGATTATCTTTTGGAAGAAAAACACCGCCAAGTAAATTACACTGATAAGGGTTTCGAAAAACTTGAGTTGAAATACGGACAGGAAATCTACAGTGAGATCAAGCTTCGCCACCATGCCGATGTAGCTCTCCGTGCTCAAACTTTGTTTCGCCTGGACCGCGATTACGTAGTCAAAGAAGGAGAAATAGTTATTGTAGACGAGTTTACCGGCCGGCTCATGTTTGGGCGGCGATATTCGGAAGGTCTTCACCAAGCAATCGAAGCCAAAGAGGGAGTTCAGGTAAAACAAGAGTCTAAAACCCTGGCGACCGTTACTTTTCAAAATTATTTCCGGCTTTACAAAAAACTAGCCGGCATGACTGGAACGGCGCTAACAGAGGCGGAGGAGTTCCATAAAATTTACAATCTGGATGTAGTGGAGATACCGACTCATAAAGATATGATTAGAGCGGACCTTCCTGACAGTATTTATAAAACTGAAAACGGTAAATTTGAAGCGATCATCAGAGAAATAAGGGATCGTCACAACAAAGGTCAGCCAATCCTGGTAGGTACTATCTCCATCGAAAAAAATGAATACCTTTCAGAAATGCTAAAAAAAACCGGGGTCAAGCATGAAATCCTAAATGCCAAGAACCACGAGCGGGAAGCCCATATAATTGCTCAGGCGGGCCGTTTTGGGGCTGTAACACTTGCCACAAATATAGCAGGACGCGGTGTGGACATCCTTCTGGGGGGGAACCCTCCGGATCCGGAGGAGTCAAAAAAGGTCGGAGAGGCGGGGGGGCTTCATATTTTAGGTACAGAACGCCATGAAGCGCGGCGCATTGACAACCAACTGCGCGGCCGCGCGGGGCGACAAGGCGATCCTGGGTCTTCGCAGTTTTTCATTTCCCTTGATGATGACCTCATGCGCATTTTCGGAGGCGATCGGGTCAAAAAAATGATGGACACCCTGGGCGTAGAGGAAGACCAACCCATAGAAAATTCCCTTGTCAGCAAATCCATAGAGAATGCACAGAAAAAAATCGAAGGCTTCAATTTTGATACCAGAAAACATGTTCTTGATTTTGATGATGTGCTCAATAAGCAACGTGAAACTATTTATAACCGCAGACGCCGCATACTAAAAGGGGAGATTGACCTTAAAGAACAGATTCTGCAAAAAATATCCTCAGAGATCAACAACATCATGACCACAGAAGATGACGGGGAGATCAGAGTCAAGGCTTTGGGCGGTATTTTCCCTATAAGTCCGGAACTTCAACAAAAAGTAAAAAATTCCAGCAGTGAAATGTTGATAAGTGATTTGACAAACGAGGCCTTAAAACTCTACGAGCACAAAGAGCAGCATCTGACTCCCCGGTTCATGAGAGAAATTGAAAAGGTTATTACCCTGCAAACAATCGACAATTTCTGGATGGAGCATTTGGACACCATGGATCACCTCAGGCAGTCAGTAAGGTTGCGAGGCTACGCGCAAAAAGACCCGCTCGTAGAATACAAGCAGGACGGCCTGCGGCTTTTCGAGCAAATGCTTGCCGCCATCGACCGCACTATCGTTTATACGATTTTCCGGGTAGAGGTGAAGCCACGGGAAGAGATGCGACATCAACACGTGCCAGTACAAACAAATTCGGAAGGAAAATCCATAGGTCGAAATGACCCCTGCCCCTGCGGAGCGATAAATCCTAACACTGGAAAAGTTTATAAGTATAAACACTGTGGTTTAATTAACGCTCCTCATCACAAACAGTAGAGCGAAGTCCGCCATAGCTTCAGCGATGGTGGGCGGCTCTGGCAAGAAATGGAAGAAATGCGGTATGCTGAATACTGAAGAACATCAAAAGAATCTTTCAAACAAACATGAATAACGATCGGCTTAAAAAAATTGAAGAACTTAAAAAATGGGTGGAAAATGCCGATCCAAGAACCTCACAAGGACACGTTGGACTTTTAAATACTGAGGCGACCCTGCTTTTAAGCGAAGCTGTTGAACTCCTGCAGGAAGAAATTCCGCAGAGTGTTGAGCAGATCGGCAACACAATAGAGGATGCAACGAGAAAATCTATTGAAGCAAATCGAAAGCTTGCTGAGAGCAATAACCGTTATTCAAATGTTATTATCATCCTGACTATTGTTTTGAGTTTAGCGGCGATTCTGCAGGCCGTATCGGAATTCGCCCAGTGGAAAGTCCAAAAGGAAGCAAACCAAATCCAGATTGAGGAGCGCGGTAAAAACAACTCATGATTAAAAAATTCTTTTTTTACCTATTATTGATGGCGGTCGGGATTGTTGTAGGGCAGTACCTGTTCAAAGACATGAAGATTAGACGCCCCATTGAAACAAAAAACTGCGAGCCAATTTGTCTCAAAACTAATGAGGCGCTGGGACTGCTTGCTTCAATTGGCTTGAAATACGCTTCCGATTACATTCCCGATAAAATCTACGAAACCGACAAAACCGTGGCTATGGTTCACCCTACGTCAAAAACTAAACATCATTATGTCGTGATCCCAAAAAAAGACATTAAAAACATAGCCGAGGTTTCCGAGGAGGATAAAATTTATCTGCTCGACGCCATAGCCGTAATCCAACGCGTCATTGCTGAAAAAAACCTGGAGACCTACCAGGTCGTAACCAACGGCCCCGGCTATCAGGACGTAACCTACCTGCATTTCCATTTGGTTTCAGAATAGAATGAGGATCATTCTAGGTTCTGCATCGCCAAAACGCGCGCGTATCCTGAGAGACTTAGGATACAAATTCGATATCGTTACCCCCCGGACATGATTGCTGTCCAAAGCGCAAATGACGGCGCATGAATAAAAATACGGCATTGCTTTTTCAGCGGCAATAATCTAAAATTTGAATAATGTCTCGGACTAGGATTCTTCTAAAATTCGTCGCCATTCTTGTACTGGCTGTTCTGGCCGGCTTTGTCGTATTTGATAAACTGCCGCTCGTGGGAATCAAAACAGCTTTTCCATTTCGATTGGGCCTTGATCTTCAGGGCGGCACACATCTTGTTTACGAAGGAGATCTAAAAGACATTCCCCGAGCAGATAGAGACGAGGCAATGGACGCGGTTCGCCAGGTGATAGAACGTCGGGTGAATGCTTTTGGAGTTACTGAACCGCTAGTACAGAGAGCAGGGGATACAAGACTCATTGTGGAGCTGCCTGGGATAAGGGACATTAACGAGGCCATAAAACAAATCGGGCTAACTCCGTTTTTGGAATTTCGCGAACTCGACCCTGATTATACAGTCCCCGAAAATCCCCAAGAAGCTGACTTCACGAAGCAATTCCGTCCGACAGGGCTTTCAGGCAAGCACCTCCAGCGTTCCGAAGTTGTTTTTAACCAGTCAGGCGGAGGACCGCAAATCAGTCTTCGTTTCAACAGCGAAGGTGAAAAATTATTTTCACAAATTACAAAAAATAATATTGGCCGTCCGGTAGCGATTTTTCTGGATGGCCAGATAATTTCCGCGCCCAATGTCCAAAGCGAGATCTCCTCGGGAGAAGCGGTAATTTCCGGCAATTTTACTGCCGAAGAAGCAAGGCAGCTTGCAGAGCGTCTTAACGCTGGAGCTCTTCCTGTTCCCATCAAGCTCATACACCAGCAGAATATCGGTCCTTCTCTTGGGCAAGAGTCTTTGAAAAAAAGCATTGTCGCCGGACTTGTCGGATTTGCGATTATCGCGCTCTTTATGATCGTTTACTACCGCTTATCAGGGCTGTTTGCAGTGATGGCCCTGGTAGTCTATGCATCGCTCAGTCTGGCAATCTTCAAGCTCGGAGGCGTGACATTGACCTTGGCCGGAATAACCGGCTTTATTCTCTCTGTAGGAATGGCGGTGGACGCTAATATTTTAGTCTTTGAGCGACTGAAAGACGAGCTCAGAGCGGGAGAGCCTTTGCGGACCGCTCTGGACCATGCTTTCAGCCGGGCATGGAACGCGATCCGCGATTCCAATGTGTCCTCGCTTATCACTGTGGCGATACTGGCATATTTCGGCACAAGCCTTATTCGCGGTTTTGCAATCACGCTCGGAATCGGCGTACTCGCATCAATGTTTACGGCTTTGACGGTGACCAGAACTTTTTTGCGCCTATTCTATAGTTTCTCAGCCCAAGGCGGATCCGCCTCTGGCGGAAAAAATACCTAATAATATGTTTTCAGTTGTAAAAAATTATAAATACTTTTTTATCTTCTCGGGACTGCTGACTATTCTGTCCCTGGTGTTCATCTTTGCTTGGGGATTGAAACCTGGCATTGATTTTCGTGGCGGAACGCTATCTGATGTAACATTTGAAAAAACTGTGCAGCGAAATTCGATCCGCGAAGAGCTTGAGAGGTCCGGGTATGGCGTAGTCGTGCAACCAACCGGTGACAATGCTGTGATTATCAAAACCGAACCTTTGAGCGACACTCAGCTCGCAGATTTTCGTAAACTTCTACAAGACAAGTTTGGAAATTTCACGGAGAACAGTTTTGAATCCATCGGGCCGGCGATTGGTAAAGAGCTTGTAAACAAAGCCTATTGGCAGATCATCCTGGTTTGTCTGGGGATTATCATCTACGTTTCCTATTCTTTCCGCAGGGTGGGGAGTGAAATGAAACAGGGTAAACTGTCATCCTGGAAACTCGGGGCGGCAGCAGTGATTGCTCTTGTCCACGACCTTATCATCACTGTCGGCGCTTTTGCGTTACTGGGCAAATTTAAAGGAGTAGAAATTGACAGCTTATTTGTTACTGCGCTTTTGACTATCCTCGGTTTTAGCGTGCATGATACGATAGTTGTTTTTGACCGGATCCGCGAAAGTCTGAAAAAATATCCCTACAAACCCTTTGGTGCGATTGTTGACTACGCGGTCAGTTCAACCCTGGCACGCTCCATAAATACCTCTTCAACCTTGATTTTTGTGTTAATCGCCATGTCCTTATTTGGGGGAGCAACAGTATTTTATTTTGTGCTCGCTCTGCTGATTGGGGTTACTTTTGGAACATACTCTTCTATCTTTATCGCCAGCCCTGTTCTCTACCTTTGGCAAAAAAGGTAATCCTTTTTTGCCTCGAGCGTAGCCGAGAGGCAAGCCCTTCGACTTCGCTCAGGACAAATTGCGGTGCGGTCCGCAATTTGACAACTGGTAATTTTTATGATATACTACGGCTCATGATAAACGAGCCTTTTGAGGACACAAACACAAATAACGACGAACCCGCACACAGCATCCTTGATGCCATTACGTACACCCAGCAAAATGAAACTCTGCGGACCTTTGATCCCCACAGTGCTGTTTTAGAACACCTGCAAAAGCTCGCGGACAGGGAAAGGAACGTACTCAGCGGAAGATACGGACTTGATGACGGCAAATCATTAACGCTCGAACAAATAGGCCAAAAATTAAACCTGACTCGGGAACGGATCAGGCAAATTGAAAAAGACGCGTTGAAAAAGCTTCGGCGTCTGAATGTCCCGGAAAATCTACGCAAGGGCGTAGATCTTATTTTTCAGATCATAGAAGACCGCGGAAATATTGCCCAAGAAAACCAAATTCTTGCATCTATCCTCGCAACCAACAATTCAGCCGTAGCCCAACAAAGCGTATTATTCATTTTGAATCTCACGCCACAGTTTAATCTGCTCAAAGACTCGCCAATCTATCATCAAAGCTGGTATTTAACGGGTTTTGACCAGAATTTGATGGATAAACTTTCTACTCAGACTGTTCAAATTTTAACTGGGACAGGGAAACCTCTGGTATTGGATGATCTGGTAAAACTTTTGCGTGAACAGCTAAATCCAGGCGAACTGGAAAACTTTACTTCTGAAGCAATAGAGAGTTATGTCAGCGTCTCGAAGCAGATTGGTAAAAATCCTTATGATGAAATCGGCCTTTCTTCCTGGCCGCAAATTAACCCCAAAGACGTCGGGGATAAGGCTTTTCTGATCCTTTCCCACCAAGGTAAACCTGAGCACTATTCAAAGATCACGGAGATGATTAACAAACAGGGCTTTGACAGTCGCACCGCACACAAAGAATCTGTTCACAATGAGCTTATCAAGGACAAACGCTTCGTTCTGGTTGGCCGCGGCATATACGCGCTCGCGGAGTGGGGATACAAGAAAGGTGTAGTAGCTGAAATCATTTCAGAAATCCTAGGTAAGGCTGGTCAACCACTCTCCAAAGAAGAAATCATTTCTGAGGTATTGAGACAGCGCGTGGTGAAAAGAAACACGATTATCGTTGGTCTTTCAAATAAAAACAAATTC
>Ga0155041_114_pt1 | contig 65101 bp, 64 predicted proteins | sample RifCSPhighO2_01_FD_106009 | JGI IMG/M metagenome (GOLD analysis project Ga0155041, IMG submission 106009) | Candidatus Doudnabacteria bacterium RIFCSPHIGHO2_01_FULL_46_14 | reverse complement strand
CAAGACCGGTCGTCAAAAGACCAAAGGCTGACATCACAAAAAAGAATTTCAAAATATCTTTGGCCTGATCACTGTCGCTTCTGGCCCGCGCCCGCGCCAGAAGATTGACCGCACCCTGGCCCACCCCGAACTCCTGAAAAACATTGATTGTGCCGGCCAGAGCGATCACCAGCGCGTAAAATCCATATTGTTCAGGCCCGAGTATCCTCGCAAGAATAAAAGCGGTCAAAACCGCGATCGCTCTGGAGAACACCGCAGAAATTTGCAAAATCCCTACATCCCTGGCAAAAGGATGGCTGGCAACTTTCTCCAACCGAGCTTTATGTGAAAACATGACTAATTTCCCCTTTTTAACAACTGTAGCAGACGGTATTTAAACTCCACAATGTGCTGCCCGGCCGGCGCGACCACTCCCATATAAAGCGAATTGACGGTAAAAATTTCCGTTCGCACCCCATCAACTGCGGCCTGCCATCCAGGAAGATTAGTTTGTCCAAACACAATCAAAGCATCACCCTGTGACTGAACCTGGAACTGAATTGAATCATTGGTTTTTGCCAGAACTTTCAAATCCTGAACCGGACTCGGGCTGAAACCAGGGCAAGGATCGCATTCCAAAAGGTCAGTGTCGGCAGCCAGTGTTTGAATCAAACTAAAAGCCGCGGTCTCATCCGGACTAATTTTTACAATTTTCTCTGCTGCGTATAGAACGGGACGGGCATCGGAGTTTTCATAGACATATATGGGAATGGCGTGCGTTGTCGCCGTATGTTCAGAAATCTTGCTAAACTCGTCCCCCGGGAACGGCAAAGCTGAAATCACTGTCCTAATCCCCAGTTTATCCAAAAGTGTTTTTTTTTGTAAAAAGATATTTAATTTTTCTTCGGACGGGATGGAAAATTCAGACAGTTTTTCCCCAGTAGTTGCCCGGTCACTTCCCAATAGCGATAGAATTCTCGCCGATCTTCTCGGCATCAAATTTTCGTATCCATCCAAGGAAGGAATTTGATACAAAACATTCAGATTGGGCGCCAGGATTTCCGATTGGAAATAGAAAGTTTCCTCAGGATTATATCCATATGGCACGGAGAGTTTTTGCCATTCAAAAATCCCGGGCAGAAACGAAACGGCCTTTCCTGGCCGGGACTGCAGGATCTGCGCGGTTTCGGGCTGGCGGGCCCATGTTTTAACAGGTAAATTCGCGTGATAAAAACCGAAAACGAGCAGGAAATTAGCTATCGAGAACAAAACCAAATATTTGGGTTTAATCTCTTTTTTATTGAAGACAGCCTTTATCACCAATATCCCTAAAAACAAAAACAATGCAGAAAACAAAAATTTCAAGTTTGACATGGCAAAAGCCGACCTCACCTCCTCGAACATATTCCGCACTACCTGATGGTAATGCTGGGCAGGTAAAATTTGGGACGTCCTCGCATAAAAATTGACGTCAAAAAAAACAATCAGCCAAGCTTGCAATCTTTGCCCAAAAAGCCCGATCACCATAGAAATAAGCAGGGCGAGAGTTAGAACAGAGACGCCGACCCAATAAAAAATTCTTCCGAGCCAGGATTTTATTTCCAGCTTCGGCAATTCCTCTAGGCTATAAGCCGCCAAAACGCTTGCGGCAAAAAATCCCACAAACATCCATCGTGAAGGCCCGCGGAAATTTTCAAACACCGGCAGTTTATTCAAAATCCAAAATAAAGGGGAATATTTAACTGATAGGATTAAACTGAGCACGAACAGAATTTTAAAAAAATTCGCGGCTTTGTTTTTCACAAAGAAACCCAGCGCTAAAAAACAGAGCGGCACCAGCCCGATATAAATCAGGGCCTCGGCGTTACTCAAAAAAGAAAATCTTAAAAAAGGCAAAAACAATTTCGGCAGATCAAATACCGCCAGCCCTCCGCCCTGCGCTTCCAAAAAACTCACCGCGGTGCGCGCCGATAACTGGCTGTAAATAAAAGCAGAATAAATCTGAGGGATGGCGATTACTCCTCCGATCAAATTCATGAGCAAGTATTTTCCAACAACCTTCGGCCCCAGGTAGAGAGCAAAAGCCATACCGGACGCCAAAATCATAAAAATCCAGTTATAGTGAGCGGCAAACCACATGAAGCCAAGCAGTAATCCTCCCAAAACCACGGGTAATTTTTTATTCTGCGCTTCCCAAAGAACAATGAAGAGTAGCGGTAAAACCGGAAAGCTATTTACAATTCCCAAATCGCTGACTATGAACCACTGGCTGAAAACAAAAATCATTCCCCCGAAAATTTGCGGCCAGAAAGACAGTCCCAAGCGCTTCAAAAAAATCGCGGTAAAAAATCCGGCTAGTGCCAAATTAAATACAATCGCCAAAATATGAGCGTTAAGCATCGGCAAAAAACTGAATAGCGCCAGATTTAAAGGAGACAGTAGTCCCCCAGCCGTGCTGGCAAACGACGGGAAGCCTCCCAAAGTATAAGGATTCCAAAAAAAACTCTGCCCGGCTTTCAGAGAATCAGCGTAAAATTGCAGAGTTGGCAGATGCAGGTTCAAAACATCACCGTTAGCGAAAGTGAAGCGGCCGGAAATCTGCGGCAGCAGCGGCAAAGCGACGGCGACAATAAAAACTAAAAAGACTTTCAGCCTCATAACATTCTAACCTCTCCCACAGGCATTATAAATTTTCCGCCTTTCCGCCGAAAATCCATCTCTTTCTCAAAAACGGCATCGCGGTAATTCCAGGCCAGAAAAAACGCGTAATCAGGCGGATTGTCCCTGAACTCGGAAACGTGAACGACTGGAATGTGCGTACCCGGAGTGTAAAGACCGATCTTTGAGGGAAGCTCCTCGGTGGCGTAATCCAAAATATCCGCGCCAATGCGATAATAATTCAACAGCGTGTTGCCTTTTGCCGGTGCGCCATAACCGATAATCCTTTTCCCCCGCGCTTTTAAATCATTTACCAAATCCTTCACTTCTTTTTTTAAATTCTCTATCTTCTCAGCCAGTTTGAAATAGCTGGCAATTTGATCCAATTTCATGGCCAACTCTTTATTGATGAGGCCGGTCACCGAACCCTGGACGGGCCGAACGCCTTTTCTGCCGGCAAAAACCCGGATGGATTGGCCCTGGATGGGATGGATTTCGACGTCAAAAATTTCGAGATTGTATTGATCGAGCAGTTTGATCATCGGCCGCACCGCCAGATACGACAGATGCTCATGATAAATCGTATCAAACGTCAGATTCTCAAACATGTCCACGAGGTACGGCGCCTCAAAAATAAATACGCCGTCCGGCGCCAAAAGCTTATCGACTCCGGCAGCCAGATCATGGTGATCGTCAATATGCGCCACCACATTATTTCCCAAAATCACCTTGGCCAGTCCATACTGCGCCGCCGTATCTGCGGCAACGCGCGCTCCAAAAAAATCCGGAATAGTCTTTATTCCTTTTTTGTTGGCCACTGCGGCAATATTTTTTGCCGGATCAATGCCCAGGATATTCGCGTGCGTCTCCTTGACCACTGACAAAAAATGCCCGTCGTTGCTGCCAATCTCCACAAACAGATCCTCCGAACGGCTCACAAATCTTTTGACAATATTTTCCGCGTAAGTCCGGAAATGCGCGCTTGCCGGCATGCCCGAGGAAAAATATACATAATCGCCAAACATCAGCTCCGGGTTTACAACCTCGCCGAGCTGAATCAGATTGCAGCTTTCGCAAAACAGCACGCGCAGCGGATAATACGGCTCCTGTTTTTCCAGATCCTCTGCTTTCAAAAACGAATTAGCCAGCGGCTGCTCGCCTAAATTAAAAAATTCCGCAAGCGCAGTGGAACGGCAGATTCGGCAATTGCCGACCGTTCTAACTCCACTGTCCTTTTGATTGTCGTTCATAAGCTCTAGTGAACCCTTCCTTGAGGCGAATCTCGCGCCACCAATCAGCGTTATCAATATACCACTGCACGATCTTGCCGATTTGCTGCTCAAACGGCTGGTGCATAGACAATTTGCCAAACTCTTTTTCCAAACGAATTGCGTCCACGGCGTAACGATGATCCGCGCCCGGGCGGTCATTAACATGAAACCTATGATCCGCAAGGCTCTTGCCTAGGTATCTGGCAATGAGCTCTAAGACGTCATGGTTGGTTTTTTCCTCGCCAGCCACATTATAGATTCGATGCTGGGGATTGCCGCTGGCTATCGCGTCAATTGCCCGACAAAAATCCAGGACATGCAACCAGCTGCGTACATGAATGCCATAGCCGTGCACCGGGATCTTTTTCCCCTCTAAAAGATTGGTGATCGCCAAGGGAATAAGCTTTTCCGGATATTGGAACGGGCCGTAATTGTTTGAGCCGCGAATGATGATGGCCGGCAGGTCATGAGTGCGAATATAAGCCTGCACGAGCAGATCTGCTCCGGCCTTAGATGCAGAGTAAGGATTGGAAGGCCGGAGAGTCCACTCTTCGGATGCGTAGCCATCCTTTATCGAGCCATAAACCTCATCGGTAGAAATATTAACAAACCGCTTGATGGCGTGCCGGCGTGCCGTCTCCGCCAAAATCCGCGTCCCCTCGATGTTAGTGCGCACAAAATCACCCATGTTAAATATCGAACGGTCCACATGCGACTCGGCAGCAAAATGCACCACCAAATCAAAATGATTTTTGGCAAATAGCTCCTCCAAAAGCTGCGGATCGCAAATATCGCCTTGCACAAAAGAATACCGGCGCCGCGCTTCCGGCAGAAGCGATTCCAAATCTTGAAGATCGCGCAGGTTCGCGATATTTCCAGCATAGGTTAAAAGATCAAGATTTACGATCTTGGCGCGCGGATGATTGTGATAAAAATAACGGACAAAATTGGAACCGATAAACCCGCAGCCGCCAGTGATGAGCACGCTGACAAATTCGTTTTTTGCCGCAGCTTCTGCTTTCGGCTTTTGCGAGACAGAAATATTTTGAGAATACTCGCCTCGATGGCTCCTCAGCAATATCTGAAACATGCCGATCAGCGAACGCCACGAATCACGAAACGGCCGCACGTGCGAGCCTTTGTATTCGGTCCACAAAATCGGCAATTCTTTTACCTGCCAGCCGCGTTTTTCTGCGATGTAGACGATTTCTGCTTCCGCCAAAAATCCATTGTCTTTTTGGCAACGAAAAATATCGAATGCCGCCTCACGTCGGAACATCTTGAAGCGGTTTTGCCGGTCCACGAGCGGCCAGCCGTACAAAAACTTGGCCAAAAATAAAAACGCGTAGCCAAGCATCACCCGCAATACAGGCTGAGGTGAAAGCACACGCGAGCCCTCAATATTGCGCGAACCAACCAAAACATCGGTGTCCTGGTGCTTGGCCAAATAGCTCAAAAAAGCAATGATCGCATGCTCATTTGTACTGCCGTCCGCATCAGTCTCAAGGATAAAATCGCCTTTGGCCTCAGAAACCGCGCTGCGGACTGCGGCGCCCCGGCCTCGGTTTGCGGCGAATTTTAAAAGCCTGAGTTCCGGATGGCGTTTCATATAAGCGGCAACAATTTCCACGGTGCGGTCTGTGGAACCATCATCCGCAATAATCACCTCATAATCGCCCTGGTAATGCACGGCCAAATATTCAAAAATCCGGTCCAAGGTCAGGGCCAGGCGGTTTTCTTCGTTATAAGCTGGGATGATTATTGATAACTGCATTTATTTATTATAAAATCCGGTTTTACCCCGCCAGACAATGCGAAACATTCCCCAAAATGAGCGCCAGGCTTCGCGAAAAGGTTTAACGCGCGAATCACGGTCATCCGTCCATTCGATAGGCAGCTCTTTTACCTCCCAGCCGCGCTGGTCAGCAATAAAAATGAGCTCCGCCTCGGCAAAAAAACTCTTTTCTGTCTGGTGCGGATAAATATCAAGGGCCGCATCACGGCGGAACATCTTAAAACCATTGACCCGGTCGTGCATTGGCCAGCCAAACAACGCCTTAGCCATGAGTAAAAAAACTTTGTTAAAAAATACGCGCAGTACCGGCTGGGGCGTAAGGATTTTCGCGTCCACAATATCGCGGCTGCCAGTGAGAATGTCCACCTCCAGATGTCTTTCCAAAAAATCAAAAAACGAACGGATAAATTTTACATCAGTACTGCCGTCCGCATCAGAAATCAAAATGTATTTTCCTTGCGCCTCGCCAACCGCAGCTTTGCATACCTCCCCGCGACCCCGGTTTATTTTGTAATCAAGCAGCCGCAGTCCAGGATAAACTGAGACCAATTCAGAAACAATTGCGGCAGTATTGTCACGGCTTCCATCATTGGCTACCAAAACTTCGTAACTGCCCATGGAAAAATTCCCCTGAAGCTGCCCAAAAACTTTCTTTAAAGTAGCAGGTAAACGGCCCGCTTCATTGTAGGCTGGGATTAAGACAGTCAATTCCATGACTTTTACTATACCATCAAAAAAGCTCTTTTTCAAGCACGATATGCAACCCGCACCCGCGGGAATACGTTGTACAATTCTACCGAATTGTACAACGCGTATATATTAAAGGTTGTGAAGGAAAAGCTCGACAATCTTTTTAATGTCCACAGGCATGCTGCTATTGTAACCATAATAAACATGTCCGTCCTTGCCTTGGCTCACGAGAATATCCAGGCTGCTGAGAAGCAACAAATGCCGCGACGTTGCCCGAAAAGAAATGCCAAGCTCGTCAGCAATCTCCGTGACAGTAAGCGGCATTCGGTCAGCCAGCAATGCTATGATCTTCAACCGGTTCATATTAGCCAAAGCTTTAAAAATTTGCGTCCAGCGTTTCATACCTCCACCATAGCATAAAACTAAACGTAGTACAATTCGGTAGAATTGTACTACGCGTTGGTTGAGCTGGGATTCTGATTGAGAGTCAGGAATCACACCCCTGCCCCGGGAATTACCTAATTAAATATGTAATTATTTAACTTTAATTGGGCCAGGGTATCTCTCGTATACAAAATTATAAACTTCCAAGCCTTTATACTCGCAGTCAGTCTCACGGTTAAGGCAATGATAGCCGTTGGCAGGAAGTGTTGACAGGAAGGCGAATTTCTGCTAGTATTTCTCCTTTAACGCAATCAAAACAGGAGGATAAGGATGAGCGGAAATGTGGACGCCGTGATGATGATTTTAGATAGAAGGCTTCGTGAAGGAATGCACGTCATTATCTTTCATGGTTTGATCGATGACGTAGCTGACGAGCTAGAAGATGGGCAGTGGAAACGGTTGCTTGATGCCTGCGATGAAGGTCGGGGCAACGACGAGTATCGCGGGGATCATATTGAAATCCACGGATACATTGAACGAAAAATGAAAAACACCGGACCTCGGGATCAACGAATCGCTGACGCCATCAATAGAGCGCTCGACGACGAACTCCCGGAACATTTCCCCCTCTTTTCCAGGAAAAAACTGGAGAAAGCCCTCCTCGAGAATATCACCCACATTCTCTAACGAAACAGCGCGATTGCCATAGCAATCGCGCTGTTTTTCTTTTTCATATAAACAAAAACCTCTCCATGGCGAATATTTTGTTCGCTGGATTTTCTATTGGCCATATTATTATCACCCTCCCCTTCCACCTCCGCCAAGGCTTCGGACGGTCAAAAAGCTATGACGAGGCGGGCAAGCTAATCTTATTTATTTCAAAAGCATGCGCGCGATGCGCAGGCTGTCGTAGGGATAGCGGCCGGAAAAATGGGCGTTGATGGGCGAGAGTTTGTCATGGCCAAGCTCGCGGAACGCGGCGTGGATTTCCGGCAGAGCCTGGTCGAGCGCTGGGGTAAGGAGGCGAGAGATGTCGGTTTTGGCAATCTTGCCTGTGTTCGCGAGTTTTTCGATGTGCGACAAAATCGTTTCCTCCTTGAGCTCGCGCACAGTGGCAATCTCAGCGAGAGTCTTGTTTTCGTTCCAGTATGCGAGGGTAATGCCATAGGTATCGAGCGCAGAGAGCTCTTCTCCGGGAGAATCTTCGGCAGATTCCGGATGCCCGCCGCAGCGCGCGGCAAAATCGTCATGAGCTTTTTGAAGTGTTTCTGCAGGCATGCTATTTAACGCTATTTCGGCCGTAGCAGATGCGCTGCGGAACTGGTTGTCGCTTGCCAAAATCTCCGGATGCACCTGAAAGGTGCGCGCGTTCCAGCCGAAAATATGCAGGCCCGAGAGGCGGCGGACGCGCGACAGCGCTACATAGCCTTGGCCGTATTCAAACACGTTTGAGAGATCCATGGCCGCTTCATCAAGACTCATGCCCTGGCTTTTATGCACAGTGATGGCCCATGCCAGGCGCAGCGGAAGCTGTGTGATACTCGCCCGCACGCGGCCGTTTTCTTGCAATGACCATTCCGCTGGTTCCACTGTGACGGTTCGGCCGCTTCTCATCTTCACGATCGGCAGACCTGTAGTGGTGTTGAAATCTTTGATAGTGCCCAGCGTGCCATTCACAAAACCTTGTTTCTGCACATTTTTCGTAAACATCACGGCCGCGCCAACCTTGAGCTGTAAATTCTCTGGCGACAAACAGCCTTTCTTGAGTGATTCCACGAGTGCTGCAGCGCCTTTCGTAGACATGGCAAATATTTTTGGGTCTCCAGCAAGCTTGCTGAGCCTATCCTCATTCACCCGGTCAACCTGGGCATTGTGCGGGAAAAATCGCGGGATGGATTCAGAGACTTCGCTCACCTGTTTTTTTCGTGACAGCATATACCGCTCGTGATCGCTGTTGAAAGTATTGGCGCGAATGGCTTTGAGCAGAGTCAAAAAATCCTCGTCATCCTGACGGAACTGTTCAGTCAAATAACAAACCGTGGGATCGGCAGCGCTCCAGGCAGGAGACTCGTAAGCGAAGCCGTGATCCGAGTTTTCTGAAACTGGAGGCAGTTGGAAAAAATCGCCAACGAAAATAGTTTGCAGGCCGCCGAACGCTTGATCTGGAGAGCGCCGCACATCGCGACAAATCGCATCCACCATAGACAACGTCCCGGAAGATAACATAGAAATCTCGTCAATGATCAGAACAGATGTGTTTTCAATGCGTCTCACCACTCGCTCGGTTGAGGCAATACGGTCAAGGTCGTATTTATCAAGGTGGGTTTTGATGCCAATGCCGCTCCAGGAATGGATGGTCATACCGCTTATGTGTGTGGCGGCAATGCCGGTTGAGGCAGTGATGGCTGGCGTTATCCCCCGTCTGCGCAGATACGCGACATATTCATTGACAATGTGAGTTTTACCGGCCCCTGGTTCCCCAGTCAAAAAAACATTCGCTCCGGTTTTTAAAATCGCCAGAGCTTGCACTTGCGTCATAAATAAATGATGAACGCTCGTTCACCTATTGTCAAGTGGATAACTAAAACGTTAACCTCAATTGAGGTGTTCGTAAACCATTTCCAGATTCTTTATGACCCGCAAGCCGTGGTCAATATCCGTCAGCGGCAGTGTATTGTTACGAACGCATGAAGTAAAATGCTCAAGCTCACTGCGCAACGGCTCCCGTGCACTGATCTTTTCAATTACCGGCTCTTTGCCCAGATTGAATTTTAGCTTATCATCGGCCATGTCATCATAAATTGCCGTCCCTTTGGATGCTGTCAAAACAATCCGATGGGTTTTTTGCAGGCTGGCGCTATTATAAAGGAGGGAGGCAAACACTTTGTTTTCAAACTGCACATCCACAGAAACATAATCATCCACTGGCGCGCCGGAAACTTTTCTGGCAATGCCTTGAGCGTAGATTACCCTGCTTGGTCCAAAAAGATAATCAATTATCGCCATTTCATGCGGGGCCGCATCCCAAAACACTCCCACGTCCTGCCGAATCGGCCCGGGATACAAATGCTCTGCGTTAATATTTGCCCCTTCCCCCAGATCGCCGCTTTCGATTCGCGCTTTAAGTGCTCGAATGTAATCGTTATATAAATATTGATGCGCGACCATGAATATCTTGCCGCTTTTTGCTATTAGAATTTTTATTTCCTCGGCCTCGGCAGCGCTTGTCACCATAGGTTTTTCCACGAGCACATGTTTACCGTTTTTTAATGCTTTCTTGATGTACTCAAAATGCGTAGCCGCGGGACTGGCGATCACTACGCAGTCTATATCTGGATTTTCAAGTAAAGCCTCCGAATTATTCTCATGTTGGCTGGCAGTTGCAAGTAAAAAGACTCCCTGGATTTCCCGAAGGAGCCTCGTATAATGTTGACCAAACCGGCCGGTGCCAATTACTCCGAAACCAAGCGTGCCCATAGCTATTCGATCAATTTGACGCGTACTGTATCGTCCTCATAGTGCTCCTGGTTGCGCGGCTGTGTCGAGAATGCGAGAAAAACTGTGTCTTCCAAAAATTTTACAGCATGAATGGTCATCGGCGGAGTTTCCACCATATCGCCGGCGTTCAAAATTTCTTTTTCTATTTGCCCGCCATCGACCGCTCGTTCATGCCACTGGGCTTTTCCGGAAATAATGTAGCAGTAATGCGTATCTTCTTTATGGTAATGGTTTGACCGGGTTGATCCAGCCTTGGACGTGACATAAAGCACGCTATGGAGAGGCTCCTCGACATCCAGAATACGCGTAATGTTTCCTCTGTCCTCAACTACCTCGGGCTTTATGTTTCTTGTGATTTTCATGGTTGTTAGTGTAAATTATAATCTTTTTTTCGCGCCAAGACAACAAGCGTGGAACCGATTGGGAACCGGAGGAAATTGAGGAGAAATGCTTCGAGCTTGGAAGGAATGACTAGAGCTTTGTTGAGGAGTGAAGGAAACTCCTGATAGCGAAACTTGGGATTCTCGCGTTTTTTGCCCATGCCGAAAAGCTTGTGGATGAACACCAACGGGAAAACAAAAAAGAACAGGTAGCTTGATTTGATTATCTCAAAGCCGTGGCGTGCGAGTTTTTGCTCCATATCCTGTCTTGTATATCTGCGGAAATGGTGGGCAGCATCATCAAGCTCGCTCCATAAAAATTTGAAAGCCGGTACGCTGATCAAAGCATGTCCGCCCGGTTTGAGAATGCGATTGGTTTCGGCAAGCGCACGTTCGTCGTCTTCAAAATGCTCCAACACATCGAACAAAGCCACCAGATCTGCCGATTCAGACGGCAGACCAGTGTCATAATATCCTTTCATCAAGGCCACATTCTCAAATCCTTTACTGCGGCAAAATTCCAGCGCGAGCGGCTCAATATCGAGCCCCAGAACCTGGCCGTGTTTCGAAAGCATGGGAATGACGCCGCCTGAACCGCAGCCAATATCTATAATTTGTTTTCCCGTAGAGTTCGGAAAAAAACGGGAAAGTAATTTATCAAAAACGTAGCTTCTCGCCAGATACCACCAGTACCGATTTTCCAGCTGATAATTTTTTTCAAAGACATCGAGGTCCATATCAGATTATTTTAATTTCAAAACATTCATAGTTTTCAACTGCCGATCAACAATATATAGATCCTTGATGCCATCATAAAAATAATCCAATTTATCAAAAAACACTTCAAAACCGTATACAGCGGGCACATCTTTACGGGCAATAAATACATACTGCGGCTTATCCTCTCGAATCTTTGCCACTATCGGGTCTACCTCTGATTTTAAGAGGATTGATTGAAACAAAAAAATCGGCAGATGATTGGTCTTCTCTAAATCTATAAATATTTTTGAATCCCACCAGTGGAAAACCGCGGGCCGCTCAATCGAATTGTAGTCGCTCTTTAGAATCGCGATATCCTCGAGAATATCTGCGTTACCGCCATAAACATCCGCACGACCCACAAATTCTGACCTATAATTGCCGGCTATGTTATAATTGCGGCTGGAAAAAGCGTTCCGAAATTTGTAGGCGCCAGCAAGGGCCACAAAGATGAGTATACCAGCTAGGACGCTGGAAAAAGCCACATAAATATTGCGCTTTGTTTCACGATCATTTTTTAGAAGTGTCCACCACCAAGCAATAATGGCCACCAAAAAAAACGAGACGCGCGGGGCAAGGTTGGTGGTATGCGAACGGGTGATGTAATAAAGCATTTGCAAAACCCCAAACAGTGTCAAAAATAAAGGAAAGACAAGTTCTGGCAGCTTTTCGCTTTCCCTGTAGGCTTTCCAAAGCAAATAACCCAAGGAAACTAAAAAGATAAAAATAAAAACTAAATAAAACCCATAGCTTGGCAGCGGCACCATCATGTAGCCGCTCTGATAAACGAGCGCTGGAAAATACAAAAGTGGCCAATCTGGCCACGCGCCGAACCGAAAAAATTGCCACACAGAATAGGCAGCAACCAGGCCGCAAATCATTAAAACTAGTTTGACTGCTATCCACAAAAAATCTTTTATCCTGCGTGCAAGCGGCCCATCAGAAAAAAAATTCCAAAACGCAAACACGCCGAGCGTACTAGCCACCACATACAAACCTGTATCCACGTACCAAAATGCGGCAACAGCAGTACTCATTAAAATCAGATTCACGGTGCGGATACTCTGACTTTGCAGTGCAAATCTAAGCCACAGCAAAGCCACCACCAAAAACCCTAACTGATGGAACGGCGTAGCGGAAGGCGCTCCATAAATCGAATCAAACTCGAGTTTGGGCACAGTGAAAAAAACAATCATAACCAGAGTCGCGAGCGCGGCAATGGCTTCAGATTTCAGCCAGTTACGAAAAATAAAATACCAGGCAAAAAACCAAGCAACTGCCGCGAGCATTACCGCCAAAGACGCTGCCTGATAAGAAATCGGAACAAAGCTAAATAAAGCATACCAAAAATATGTATTCAGCAAACCATAATGGCTGTAGGTTCCATCGCGGTTCAGAAACTGCTTACTGTGGAGCAAATCATTGGCCGGAGCAATCTGGTCAGTGTAGTGATGGTAATCAAAAGGGAAATTCGGCGAGAGTAGAAGCAAGGCGAGAAACAAAAATAAAATCGGACGGATTTTCCCCCATGGCAGTTTCTCTGCCCAGGCGAAGAGTCGGGAGATATCAAAACTTCGCCAGTAGAGAAGCAGGCCGATGCCCATGCTAGAAAGCAGCATTAATTGCAGTTTCAAGTCTCCGGGCGGTTCGGTTTCATGCCATACATCAAACCACAATAGGTGCAGCGCGATTTTGTACGACAGAAAAGCCAAAGCGCAAACTACTAGGGCAATCGGCCATTTTTGCACAAATTCGCGCCTAATATAGTTTTTATCTACCAAAAAATTAAACAAGGAGGCAGTAAGCAATCCCAGAAATGGGATAATCAAAAAGCCCAAAAAATAGCCGATAGTCTCGTATGGCTCCGGTAGGAACACCATTTGCGTAAAATCAAAAAAATCAGGCACGATCCGATGTGCTTGAGCGTTAGTATAGATGAAAACAAAATAAGCGAACTGATAATAAACAACTGTAGCCAGGGCAATGCCTGGGATTACCAGTCCGTATCGGTTAATGCTGGCAAGTTTTTCGAATAAATATTTCATCTATTTTTTAGAAATATTTTTTCGAACCTCCTGCCACAGAGATTTATGAACCGTGATGATTTCACGCGGCATGGTTTTGAAAAATTTGCCGTGTTTGGGAGGACCGGCCAACTCGCACACATAAATCAGAGAAACATCATGGCCGCGCTCATGCCGACCATAGTTTTTCGGCATTAAAAATCTATGGCTTTTGATCTTTACCCCAAGCTCGTGCTGGGCTGTCTTTTGCAGGCGTTCTTCAAAACTCTCGCCAAACCGCAGCAACCCTCCTGGAAAATGCCAGCCGTGCCAATATCGATCCTCTCTCCAAATTAGAAGCATCTCGCCCCTCCTGTTTACAACCACTATCTCCACGGCGACCATTGGCATAAAGGTCGTAAGAGCGTCAAAAATCAGCTGGGGGACATCCTGCTTTGGCCGCGCGATGCCGGTCAATTCCCGCGCCAGATTTTCCAGCCGCTTATGTTTAGACATGGCTTAATTATCGCAAAAATAAAAAATATTGTATACTGCCTGGTATGTATCATGGAAAAATGGTCTCTGTTATTCTTCCGACTTATCGAGAAAAAAATTCAATCCGCGGCGTTATCGAAGAGTTTTTTGCCACCGGTTTTGTGGACGAAGTGTTGGTGGTTCATCACAGTGCCGAACCAGGCACTGAAGAAGAAGTCAAAAAAACCAAGGCGCGAATCATTCACGGTCCCAAACAGCACTTTGGATATTCTGCGCAAACAGGAATGCTCGCCGCCCGAGGCGACTATATCATTATCTGCGAACCGGATGCCACTTACACGGCGCGTGATTTAGAAAAGCTGCTTGTTTTCGGGAAAGATTTGCCGGTTGTGTTTGGCACCAGAACCAGCCGCTTCACTATTCTTTCCGGGGCGGCTATGGGCTACTGGAGAAAATGGGCAAATGTGCTGGAAGCCAAAGTGATCGAGGTCCTATTCAACACCACTACTTTGTCAGACGTGGGCTGCAATTATCGCTTGCTGCGGCGCGAAGCGGTAGAGCGCGTCAAATCCCAATGGCGGGAAGGCGGTGCTATTTTCACTCTGGAGATGATGCTCCTGGTGGTCCGGGAAGGCATCCCGTTTGTGGAGATTCCGGTGACCTATCGCCCGCGCGTCGGCGAATCTACTGGCACGGCCCACTGGTACCAGTTGGTGAAATGGGCTTTTTTGTTCTTGTTTTTTATCTTTGGTTCCTGGTTTCGCTGGCTCAAAAAAAAATCTGTCTAATTTTTCTCCCACACTGCCCAGGGTCTGCCATCTTCCCACAATTTATTGAGCTCCGTCAGCTCATTGTAGGTATCAACGGCTTTCCAAAAACCATCGTGTTTATGCATGGCGAGTTGGCCTTCATCGGCCAGCTTTTCCAAAGAGCTTTCAATCCAACCCGTATTAATATAGTCCAAGGCTTTTTTGTTAAACACCATAAACCCCCCGCTGACGTAATCAGAAAGCAGGGGTTTTTGGCGAAAATTTTTCACCAAACCGGTTTCGTCAACATTAATTAATCCGTATTTTGTCTGGAGCTGCACGCCGGAGATCGTGCCGATTTTATTCTGTTTATTGTGAAAATCCACCAGGGCTTTGATGTCAATGTCGCTCACTCCGTCGCCGTAGGTCACCATAAACTGATCGCCGTCCAGATATTTCTTTACGCGCATAATCCGCTCGCCGGTCAAAGATTCGGCACCCGTATCCACAAAAGTGATTTTCAAATTGTCATGATTTTCGTCATGAAACTCCACACTGCCCGTGCCAGTGTCAAGCGTAAAATCATTCAGCAAATATTTATGCTTCAGGAAATAATCAATGATCATTTCGCCTTTATATCCCAAGGCCAAGATAAATTCCCGAAAACCATAATGAGCGTAAATTTTCATAATATGCCAGAGAATGGGCCGACCGCCGATCTCCACGAGCGGCTTCGGTTTGAACTCGGTCTCCTCTTTCATGCGCGTGCCTTTACCGCCGCAAAGTATGATAGTTTTCACCCCGTTAGAAATCCTTTTGAGTTAATATTATTTTCATAATTATAGTTATACCGTTGTAATCGGAAATTTCTAACGCGGGGTTCATAAAGCTTTCAAAAACTGGTCAAATACATGCTTGAGACGCCGCAGATGGCGCTCCGTCAGCCCATGATGACAACCGACCACGAACGCGTTTCTCATGATCCTGTCAGCAACAGGAAATTTTGCGAGGCCCTTGGATTTCGCGAGCCTGACATATGCTGGCTGGCGCAGAATGTTCCCGGAAAAAACCGGCCTGGTTTGAATATTACGCGTTTCCAAAAATTTTACAATCTCGATGCGGGAAAAAGGCGCGCCGGCCCGGATCACGAGCGGAAAAGCGATCCAGTTGGTCCGAGTCCCGGGAGTCTGCACCGGCAGTTCAAAATATTTCTCCCAACGGCGGAAATATTTCAGCAAACCGGCAAAATTTCCCTGGCGAATTTTGGTAAATTTCGGCAGTTTCCTGAGCTGCACCCGTCCGAAAGCCGCGCTGATCTCCAGCGGCAGAAAATTGTAGCCGACCTCGGAAAAAATAAATTTCCCGTCATAAGGAACGCCAACAAGCTTCATTTTAAATCTCTCTGAAAATTTTTCCGAATCGGCAAACAACGCGGAGGTTCGGCCCCAGCCACGCAGCATGAGCAAACGGTCCCGCCATCGCGGATCATTTACGCAAATCATCCCGCCGCCTCCCGCCGCGTTTATGACATGCGACCCATAAAAACTGGTTGTCGATATATCAGAAAACCTGCCTGTCGGCTTTCCTTTAAACGTGGCACCGAGCGTGTCGCAGGAATCTTCAATCAAAAAAAGCTTATGCTTGCGCGCGAGCCGCTGGAGCTTCGGCAGATCCGGAACATTGCCGATCAGTGAGGGAATCATCAGAACCTTGGTCTTTTTGGTAATTTTCTTTTCGATCTGGTCAAGATCAGCGAGAAAAGTTTTCGGCTTGACGTCCACAAACACAGGCACCAGCCCTTTCTGGAGTATCGGGCTGACCGTGGTGTTGAAAGTAAGAATCGGAGTAATCACCTCTGAACCGCGAGGCAGATTTAAAAGCTCGAACGCCAAAAGGTTCGCTGAAGAACCGGAGTTGACCATGATGCCGTATTTTTTTCCGAAAAGCCTGGCCACGTCTTTCTCAAAGGACCGAGTTTCTATGCCAAGAGCTGTCCGGTGTTCATCGATAACCCGGCTAACAGCCTGAGATTCTTCGCGGCCATGCACGGAGAGCGCATACGGCACACGGAGCATGGAATTTTTATTATGCTTTTTCATTACTGACTACTTGGTCGGCGAATTTAAAAAATTAAAATAGGAAACGAGTCCCTCTTGCCAAGAAGGAAGCTTTATTCCGAGTTTTTTTGCCTTGATATTTTCCAGCGCTGAGAACTTAGGTCTCGTTATTATACCATTTTTTCCTCCCCGGTCAACCGGTATTACGCGCGTCCGTTTTCCAGCCAAGCGAAAAGCTTCAGTGGCAAATTCCGCCCAACTGCAATACCCTTCGTTCGCCAAATGGTAAATTCCGGGCGCGGCTCCGCTCGAAAGCAGCCGCAAGCTGGCGGCGCCTAAATGTCCGGCATAGGTCGGGTTGACAATCTGTTCGCTGGCCACCTCGAGCGTGTCTTTCCCTTGCGCTTCTTTGATGATATTCAAGACAAAATTTCCGCCTTTGCTGCGGCTGCCTGTTCGGCCGCCGTAAAGCCCGCTGGTGCGGATAATGAAACTGCCTTCTTTATGCGCGTCCATGACTGCGAATTCACCGGCAGCCTTGGAAATGCCATAAATCTGCAAAGGATGAACCGGGTCAATTTCCGCGTTCAAGCTCCCCTTCTCTCCATCAAACACGTAATCGGTAGAGTAATTAACAAAGGTGACGCCGTACTGCTTGCACAACTTGGCCATCCGGTACACTGCCGCGACATTGACCTCCATGGCTTTCTCAGGATGTTCTTCGCATTCCGGCAGTAGATGGTAGGCTGAAGTGTTAATGAGAATGTCAGGCCCGGTCGCTTTTATTTTTTCTTCTACTTGAATGTTGTTGGCCGCGTCCAGCTCGGCTTTGGGAAAATAAACAACCTCAAGTCCAAAAGAGGGAGTGTCTGATAAAATAGCGCTGCCTAGCTGCCCTGTGGCGCCGATGAGTAATATTTTTTTCACCCCGTTAGAAATTAATTATTAATTATGCACCGCTCGCTGAAATTTACAGACATTTCTAACGGGGTTCATATATATGGCCAGTTTTGATCTTGGGAAGAAAGAATAGGATTTTTTATCGGCCAGTCGAGGCCAAGGGCCGGATCATCCCACCGAACTCCGAAATAATGCTCTGGCGAATAAAATTCGGACATAAAATAAAGAACGCGGCTGTCATCCGCAAGAGTTTGAAAGCCGTGCGCCACGCCTTTCGGGATATACATTGATTTCGGGTTGGACTCGGAAAGCTCTGCGGCAAACGATTTTCCGTATGTCGGCGAATCTGGCCGCAGGTCGAGAGCCACATCATAAATCGCGCCTTTCAAACACTGCACGATCCGGTCTTCGGCTTTTGGCGGTTTTTGAAAATGCAGGCCGCGCAAAATGCCCTTGTGTTTATTGATAGACAGGTTTGACTGGGCAATGTTGAATGAAATCCCCTGTCCAGAGAGTTCGTTTTGACAAAAGATCCTGGTAAAAGATCCGCGCTCGTCTTCCTTGGGCTCAAGCTCGACGACATAAACCCCCTCAAGATTGGTTTTATGAAGCTTCATTTGTATGATATAAATTTTCGTCGAGCTGGCCGTTTTCCATAAGAAATTTAATGTGGGCGAGCCGGTTGCAGACGCGACCGTGAAATTGTTCTTCGGTAAAATTAACTTTTTTAAAAAAATCCACAAGCTCCCGGGCTCCACGGTCAATATCCCACTGCGGCTGGTAATAATCTTTCAATACCGTCAAGATTTTTTTAAAATTCAGGCGATACGTCCGCGAATCCAAAGCCTGATGTTGGGCAAAATACAGTTTGCTTCCGGGTACCGCGCGCGCGGCCGCCTCTGCCAGCTGCCGAACAGTAAAATTGCCGTCTGGTCTTCCGACATTGAACGCCTCGCCCGCGACTAATCCTTGAGGAGCTTCAAGCGCGGCAATAAAAGCCTGGGATAGGTCTCGGACGTGCACCATTGGCCGCCAAGGCGTGCCATCGCTTTTGATTTCGATGCTACCCGTAGTGTAAGCCCAACCCACCAGATTGTTAAGCACAATATCACAACGCATGCTGGGACTGGCTCCGAAAACCGTGGACGGCCTCAAACACACCACGGTAAAACTCTCTGTACCCATTTTTTGGAGCGCCTGCTCCGCGCCCCATTTAGCCTTGGCATAAACGGTTATCGGTTTTTTTTCACTATCTTCATCAAGCTCGGTTTGCGTATTGGCTATTCCATAGATGCTCGTAGTCGAGCTGTAGATGAATCGTTTTATACCCGCGACGGAAGCAAGCTTGGCCAACTGAACCGTGGCTGTAAAGTTTATTTCCTCTGTAAGGTTAGGTGCCAGGTCCCCGAGTGGATCATTGGAAAGTGCCGCCAAATGGACCACGGCCTCTATGTTGGCGAAATCTTCGGCAGAAGCGTCGCGAATATCTTTGGTGATTTGCCGGTTTGGTTTAGGCAGGTCCGCCAGCGCGTTCGCGTCATAAAATCCCGCATCGTATCCGATAACTTCATGGCCTTTTTGCAAAAGCAGTTCCGTAAACACGGAACCTATATATCCTCTATTGCCGGTAACTAAAACCTTAATATTTTTTTGGGTTAATAATCCTTGTAGTTCCAGCATGTAGTATATAAAAAAAATCCGTGTTTTTCAAGCCAAACAAAAAGCAGCAGTGATTCGGATCATCCCTCAATCCTAAATCACTGCCGCCCATGCGATCACACCTCGTGCCGCACGAATTTGTATATCGGCCGTCCTGTCTCCAGGTAATTCGCAGCCACTGGCAATATGGCCATTCTATGGCTCCAGATGCACGGCTTCGGAGGCGCGCCGACTGGGTGGAATTCTCCTGGATACGTTCCATCCGCAGGCCGATGAGCCAAGCGCCTGACCCAGATCAGGGAAATCCAGTGACCCGGGAGTTTCTTTCCAGCTCCGCGCTCGGGTCCGATGTACTCCACTGCGCCGGCGAATTCCGGCTCGCTTGCCACAAGTCCTGATTCATCCGGAAGCGCGATCTGCCGCAGTCTTTGGGCAGTGGTCACTCCTTTGGCCACGCCTTTACCAGGAGTGTGCCACGGCTCTCCAGGAAATTCTGGATCGTCTTTTGGCCGTTGAACGAACTGGGCGTAAAAAATACTACCCTCCCGATAAACAGTGACTGCCTCAGTTGCGCCATTCAACCCCAATCCAACCTTGCACCGAGCGCGAAACACGCCGGGAAATTCTTCGGCTGACGCATACTGCAAATCGCCGAGATAATCACAGGCCTTAATCAGAAATGCCGCGCGGACTTCTTTTTGCAGCTCGTCCAGATTTAGCCCCTGAATGAAATCAATCAGAAGTTTTTCGTTCATTAGACCTCCTCAAGTGTTCGCACAAATCCTTGACTGCGACCTCTATCTTTCCAGCAGCGAAACCAATACCACAGAAGATACGTTGGTTTGGTCAGGGCTGCGATGGTTGTGACGACCTCAAGCAACTGATAAATTCTCAACCATTTCTTGTTTACTCGCACCGTCGTAGTAGGCACGATTGTAAAACGGTAGTCGCAGTATCCTGCGATGAACCTTCCGCTGGCTTTGTAAGTCTTCACAAAATATCCACTAACCTCGGCAGGACAGTTGAAAATCTCAATGAAATACACGGGATTGTTTTTGAAAAACGCAGCAATCGCTACGCCATCAGTAAGCGCGTTGACTTGGCCTACGCCGTTGAGCTTTTCCGATTCAGCAAGACGAATGTCGCTTCGTTCAATGCCTGCCTGAAGCGATTCGTCCCATGCCGTCTCCCAGAGCCGCCTCTCAGAACCGACAAAATGTAGTTCTGATTTTTGAAACACCCAGATGACTTCGCGGCCTTGGGATTTCAATTCTCTGTAGCGGACACTAGCAAGCTCGAGGCCCGCACGCCCGAACACATCTGTGTGCAATCCTTTGCCATTCGGGTCGAATCCGTTCGGAACCCAGACAAGAGCATATCTCCCCATTGTTTCCTCCTACAGAAACGAAAATTGCTGTCCGTTATAGACAGCTAAATTTACTGCAAAATTACTCTATATGTCAATGGGGCAGTCTGACTGGCCAACGGCTCAACGGCGGTTGAGCCGTTGAAAACTCCCGATTTCCGATCGAAGCTAATTCTATAGACTATGTTAGCGTACTAGTACGCTAACATAGCGTACATTTAAACAACCTGCGAGGAGTTATCGCGTGATTCTATATTTCAAAAACTTGAAAATCTTTGCCGACAACAACCTTGCCAGTGAAGCCCGAAACTTTACAGTCTTCAATCATAGCTTCGTCTGAATCAAGACCAGTGTAATGTACAAAGACAATTTGCTTGGCTCCCGCGCTCTTGGCTACCTCCCCTGCTTGCCGCGGATTGAGATGGCCATAGACAGTGCCGCTTTTTTCATCATCAATCCCTGCCGAGGTTTCACAGATAAACACATCAGCATTTCTCGCCGCCTCGATAACACCATCACAAATTCCACTGTCCCCGGAATACGCAAAAACTTTACCGCCAGCCTCCAATCTATAAGCGACAGCAGGCACGAGGCCTTTGCCATGGTAAACTGAAAAACCGGATAATTTCGCATCGCCGACCCTACACTCGCTTGGCATGGTTATAAAATTCAATTTCGGAGTTTTTAGACCCTCTGGAAAATTGGGGTGATGCATGCGCCACATATCCCAAAACTCTCTGGTTATATTTTTCGGCGCATAGATATTCAGCAAGTGCGGCTCATCATAGCGGCCGCTCCAGTTAAGATTATTATGAATGGACTGATAAAACGGGACCAAAACATAGTGGTCGGGATGGGAATGAGAAATGGCAAGATGCTTGATAGCAGTATAATCTTGCCCCATCTGTTCCAGCCTGAATCTTACGCCCTCGGAACATTCAAATAAAATATTTTCTGTCCCTAGCTCCACAAAATATCCCGGCGGAAATCGGTTCTCGATTCCTGGCAAATTTGAGGCGTCAGTGCCTGCTCCAAGGATAGTAATTTTCACCCCGTTAGAAATAAATGGTTAACCCCGCTTAGATATATATGGAATATTATCGTTAATTTCTGTCTTATTATCATATTATTAATCAGTATTAGAGGACTTATTACAGATATATCTAACGGGGTTAATCATGCGACCCCGTCACAATCACCCAGAATTTCTAACGGGGTTCATGCTTTAATTATAGCATGACAAGCATTGACAATGATCGGTTTTAAGGCTTATAATATCTAATCTTTCAATGTACAATGGAGGTATCATGAATCTCAAAGGAAAATCCGCTTTGGTGACCGGCGGAGCAAGCGGCATTGGCCGTGCTATCGTCAAAAAATTTCTCGGGGAAGGAGCCAGGGTTATCGCTCTGGATAAAGATCTGGATGGTTTGCAGTCATTGTCGCGCGAGACGAAATCCAGAAACCTCGTAACTCTCGAGGTGAACATCGTTCACCCGGAATTCAAACCACAAAACTTTGAGCAAATCCCCTGGAGCAAGCTTGACATTCTCGTAAACAACGCTGGAATCGATGAACCGTTCTCATGGGAGAAAAAAAGGATTGACCTGTCATTAACGACATTCAACGCGATCATGGACGTTAACCTCCGAGGGACAATGCGCATTACAGACCGCTTTGTGAAAGCGCGTCGGGGCAAAAAACCGGCATCAGTGATCTTTATCACCTCGGTGCATACCGCACTGGCCTTTCCCAATGGAGCGGCCTATGACGCATCCAAACACGGAATGGTCGGGATCATGCGAAATCTGGCATTAGAGCTTGGTCCAACAGGGCTTCGGGCTAACGCTGTTGCCCCTGGGGCCATCTACCCAACTGGGATAACCCGCGGCCTTTCAAAAAGCAAGATCAAGGAATTCTCGGGAAAAATCCCGCTTCGTAGGCTTGGGGCTCCCAAAGATATTGCCGACGTCTGCGCGTTTCTCGCTTCGGACCAGGCCAGCTATATCAACGGAGCCGAAATTCGCGTTGACGGCGGTCTGGCCATCCAGAACGCACTGTTTTAACCGACAACTTTTCAACTAGGAGGGAACCATGGCGGTCGAAGTGACTGCTGGATTAACTTTGGAACAGGAAAACCAGCTCGTGGAACTGCTCGGTAAAATCAAGCAACCGTGGTCGCGGCAGTTCTACAATGCAATCGCGCCGCATGTTGCGCTAACCGCGATTGAGACAGTATTTCTCAGAGCTGGTCCTTCAGGAGGACTAAAAAGCGAGGTGTTATTGCACAAGCGTCCCGAGACGGACATTCCAGAATGGCGGGGCAGGTCAGCATCACCAGGAAGTATGCTCCGCGCAACTGACCATAGTTACGAAGATGCTGTCCGGCGAGTTAAACGGGAATTGGGGGGCGCCCGGCTGCGCTATCGGGCAGAACCTGTCGCCTCGATATTTAACATGACAGAACGAGGACCGGAAAACGGCATAGTACTGGCATGCGAACTTGTAGATGAGCCGCCGCCGAGTTTCTGGTGGCATTCAGTCTACACACTTCCTTATGATCTGCTCCGGCATCACTATGGCTTCCTCGAAGCGATTTTGGTCTGGTATAACCTCGAGTTCAATGATCGAAATTTAAATGAATCCCTTTAGACCAAAACTAACCGGTGGGCATCCGATGTGATGTTCCGCCGGTTTCTTTTTTATCTCTTTATTTTCTTGCTCAATGCCGAAAACAGGCGATCTGGCAAAAACAAGGTCAAGCGGAAAATCAGAGTCAGCCAGAACGGAAAATAATAAATAGCGCTATTACCAAAAATCGCTTTTACTAATTTCTGCGCGGCGGTCTGCGGATTCATAACAAACAGTTTGCCGAGGCCTTTTGTATCGCGAAACTCGGGAACTATGTCAGTCGCCACCGGCCCAAAATACACTATGGTAAATTTCACGCCAGACTGATTATGACGTAGCCCCATGCTCCGAAACGCCATGGACAGAGCCGCTTTTGAGGCAGGCAGAGAAACGCTTGCCGGATCAGGCCGGAAGGCAGAGGTAGAAGCTATGGCCAAAAATTTTCCTGAGCCTCTTTCTAAAAATTTTGGCAAAAACTTTTCTACCCAGATTAAAGCGCCAAAGCAATTCACGGCAAAGGTCTTTCGAAAAGCACTGAAATCAAACCCGTCCTTCAGATCTTTTGGAAAAATCGCGCTATTGAGCACCGCAACATCAGGCATAAAATTTTTCTCCGCCATAAGCTGAATAGTGTTATTTACATCTTCCTCGATTGCCACATCGCACTGGGAATAAAAAAAATACGGCGAATTCAGCTCATCCGCCAATTTATCCAGTAAATCCTTTCTTCTGGCTATGCCCCAAACTTCATGCCCCGCGGAAATCAAAAGCCTGGCTGTTTCCTGCCCTATTCCCGAAGATACTCCAGTTATAAAAATTTTCACCCCGTTAGAAATCCTATTTTAATTATTTGCTTATCATTTAATTTGTCGCCGCCGTAAGAAGTTAAGATTTCTAACGGGGTTCATAATAAGCTATTATGGCAAAAATGTTGAACCGGCAGCAAGTCCTAATAAGGTCTTCTGCCGGCTCGTTGATGGTCTATCTCGTTGCAAAGTCCGAATCTGGTGTTGGCGTGTATTCGCCGATGAAATCTTTGCACTGCCCGAACATCAGAAGTTCCACGGCTTCGGCGATCTGCTCCGGCGTGTCCTCGGCCTTACGGATAATGGTTTTAATCCGCAGATTCTGATATAAGGCCGCCAACTCAAAACCCATCCTGCGTCTTGCGCTCATTGCGGCCGAAAAAAGCGGATGCACTCCAACTCTTTGTTCGCAATCAGCGATATCGACCACAGTCAATGGAGGCGGCCAATGGTTTCGCGTTGCGGAAGACATGAATTCGTCGACTAAATAAGCGAGTCCCTGAACATTGGTCTCCCACATTCTTACAGATACTTCGAGATTTAGCCGAACTGGATCTGACACCGATGGTACAAACCGCGCAGCATTGACGAGCCCCGCTACCTCTTTTTTCCTGATCCCGCGGAAAAATTCGGCAGTATCATCCCTATTGGTGATGTCAACCCTGTCGAACGAGAACACTGCAGGATCATAAATCACATCTTTTTTCAGATGCACGCCTACTCCATAAATGCCAAATCCAGCATCAAACAACCTCTTGCAAATCGGTTGCCCAAAACTGCTTAAAGCCCCGACCACAACAATCCACTTCATAAAAACCTCCTCTTCTAGATTTCCAGTCAGTTTAACTCAGACGTGCTATTTCTGCAATAGAGCCTGTTTCAGCTTGGTCAGCCCTTCTTCAATGTTCGCGAGCGAATTGGCGTAGACAAGACGCACATAACCTTCCCCGTACTGGCCGAAAGTCGTCCCGGGAAGCAAAACTACACCGGCTTTTTCCAGGGCAAAATTGGTAAACTCTTCGCTAGTCATGCCAGTGCCAGTAATATTCGGAAAAACGTAAAATGCGCCTTTGGGGCTAAAGCATTTTACGCCAGGCATTTCATTTAATATCCTGACCATGACATCGCGGCGGCTTTGGTATTCTTTTAAACTTTTCGTAATAAACGACTGGTCCCCCCGGAGCGCGGCTATGCCGGCTTTCTGAATAAACGGCGGCACTGCAGAGATAATTGTCTGGATCATGAGTCCCAGCTTAATAACCAACTCTTTGGGCGCTACGGCCCAACCGAGGCGCCAGCCAGTCATGGCGTAAGTTTTAGAAAAACTATTTAAAATAATGGTCTGCTTGCGGCATTTATCAAGTGTGGCTGGCGAATAGTGCGGATATTCATAAGTCATCTTGCCGTAGGTCTCGTCTGTTAAGAGATAAATGCCGTGCTTCTCCGCGATCCTGCCAACCTCTTCGAGTTCTTCGCGCGTCATGACAGCGCCGGTCGGATTTTGCGGCGAATTAATAATGATGAGTTTCGTTTTTGGAGTGATGCGCTCCTCAATATCCTTGGAATTCATACGAAACTCATTCTCCTCGCGCAGGGGTACGCTGACCCATTTCACGCCAATGAAGTCGAAGGCGGAATAATACGAAGAAAATCCCGGATCCGGCACAATGACCTCATCGCCGGGATCGGCCACGCAGCGCGTTACAAAATAGATAAAAGAAATCGCCGGCGCGATCACCACCTGGTCAAGGTCGGGTTTGAAGCCCAAAGTTTTTTCGGTTTCCTCGCAAATCGCCTCCCGCAGCTCGCGGATGCCCAGGGAATTGACATAGTGCGTCTCCCCTTTTTCTATGGCTTCTATGCCGGCGCGGTTCACATGCTCGGGCGTATCAAAATCCGGATCGCCGATTTCAAAATGATAAATTTTCCGGCCCTGTCGCTCCAGCTCTTGGGCTTTGGCCAAAAACTGAAACATGGGACTGCCTTTGAGTTTTTCCGCGGCCTTTGAGAGCTTCATTTTTTTATTTCTCCTTTGTAATCATTTAGTATCTCCCTGCGGATATATTTCGGGCGGTTCTTGACCTCTTCAAAAATTCGGGCAATGTATTCGCCGATGGCGCTCAGGGATAAAAGCTGGATGGCTCCCAAAAACAATACGGAAACGAGAATAGTCAAAAAGCCGGACGGGGCGGGATTGAAAATCGCAAATATAATATAAAAAACGATTCCTAACGCGGCCAAAAATGTCATGATCATCGCCAAATACGAGATCCATTCCAAAGGGCGGTCGGAAAAAGAAAAAATCGCGAGCCTGGCCCAGCGCACGTTGCCCAAAAAAGTCAGGTTGGTGCGGCCGGAAAACCGCGCCAAGCGCTTATAAGGAATGCCGATGCTTTTAAACCCGGTCCAGGCGCGCATACCGCGGATAAACCGGCCGGATTCGGGCATATTTTTTAGCGCATCGATCACTTTACGGTCCAGGAGCGCAAAATCGCTGGCATTGAGCGGCATTTTTACTGCGGACATGGCACTGAAGACTTTGTAAAATATTTTATAAAAAATTCTACGGATGATGCTCCCCTCTCTTTCCACGCGGTCGCCATAAACGATTTCGTAGCCAGCGAGCCATTTCTCTACAAGCTTCGGAAACATTTCCGGCGGGTCCTGAATATCGCCGTCAAGCGTTATGGCCGCATCGCCCGTGCAATACTCGAGTCCCGAGGTATAAGCGTTTTGACCGCCGAAATTGCGGGTATGCGTTATAACCACGAGCCGCTTATCTTTTTCTGCAAGCACCTTAAGGCGCTCATAAGCATTGTCGGGACTCGCGTCATTGACGTAAACGATCTCGTAGTTGTCAGTAATCTGACGCATGCTTTCAGTAACGCGCCGGTACATTTCCTGCACGCTGCCGCCGTCATTATAACAAATCACTATTACTGAAATTTTTTTATTGGTCATTATGTTAGTTTATCTCCGTGGGTTTTTCACTTTTCTCTTCATCAAGCATTTTCACGATCATGTTGGCCTTGAGCTCTTCGCGCGACAAGGGCGGAGACAAATCTTCTATGGGCCTGCTGATGTAGCGGCCTTCAGTGTTTCTTACAGAGACCAGCTTGGGAATAAGCTTCTGGTTCTCGTCAAGAATTACGTCGCAGAGAATCGGTCCCTCAGCTTCCAGGATTTGGTCAAGTTTTCCCAAAAGTTCCTGATGATTAGAGATTGTCATCGTAGGAATGCCGTAAGCCTCGGAGATCTTTATGAAATCCGGCACGCTGTAGCCAGTCTCCGGCGTAGTTGCAGTGTAGCGTCCTTCAAAATAAATCTCCTGGAACTGCTTGATAATGCCGTATGAATGATTGTTCAAAATAAATATTTTGATCGGCAGATTGTAATATTTGACTGTCTGCAGTTCCTGAATGTTCATCTGAAATCCGCAATCGCCGTCAATGCAGATAATCGCCTCTCCCGGACGCGCGAATGCCGCGCCAATGGCCGCGGGCAAAGCGTAACCCATGGGCGAGTTGCCAAACGCGGAAAAAAGCTGCTGTCCGTTTTTTACCTGAAAAGCCTGTATTGTCCAGGTCAGATTGCCCCCCTGGTCCGCAACCACCACCGCGCCCGGCTGGAGTTTTTCTGATAAGGTTTTGGCAAAAACATAGGAATTGACCGAGCCTTTCTGATCGTAGAATTCGGGAAGAACCGCCGGATAGCGCTGCTTCCATTCTTTGGCTTTGACAAGCCAATCTGGAAATTCCAAAGTCTCATTCTGACTATCATTGAGTTTTGTGAGCACGTCTTTAACGTTCGCGCACACGGGAAGGTCCGCCACTACCCAGTCTTTTTCCAGCTCGCCCCGGTCAATATCCACGACAATCTTTTTGGCCGCTCTTGCAAAGGTTTTTGGCTGCCCCCCTGTCTGCCTGGTATCAAGACGCGACCCGAGACTGAGAACAAGATCTGCGTTTTGAACGGTGAAATTCGCCGCGCGATTTCCGTACACTCCAAATTGCCCTATATAGAGTTCGTGATCATAGGGTAAAATATCTACGCCGCTCCAAGTGGAAATAACCGGAGCGCGGAATTTTTTAATAAATTCAAGAAAATCTATTTGCGCTTTGCCAAGCTTGATCCCCGATCCGGCGATAACCACCGGCCGCTTGGCCTTTTTAAGCTCTGCTAAGATTTTAAAGATAGTTTCCTGAGCCACATCTGCCGGTTTTTCTCCAAGCTCAGACGGATCAAAACCCACGAGAGTGTCGGGATCGATTTCAGCCTGCTGGACATTCATGGGGATGTCGAGCCACACAGGACCCGGCCGGCCGGATTTAGCCAGATACACGGCCTTTTCCAAATAATATTTTATCTTTTCCGGCGCCTTGACCAGAACCGCAAATTTGGTGATTGGTTTAACCATATCAATGATATCGGTTTCCTGAAAACCAAGCTGGCGGATCTTTTTGTCCCCTTTTGTTTCCCAAATGTTCACCTGGCCGCCAATAAACAAACACGGGATCGAATCAAAATAAGCGCAGCAAATGCCGGTAATGAGATTGGTCGCTCCCGGTCCGGACGTTACGACTGCCACGCCGAAGTTCTGCGTCATGCGCGAATATGCATCCACAGCCATGGCCGCGCTTTGTTCGTGCTGCGTGCAAACGTATTTTAGATTCTTGTTTTTACCGATCGCGTCAACAAGAATCGCGCATGCTCCCCCAATAACTAAAAAAACGTGCTTGACATTCAAATCTACAAGGTACTGAACTAAATAATCGGAAAGCTTCACGGAATGTCGTCTCTTAAATCAATTAACTCGACTTGTTCAAAAATCTTTTGCGTTTTCCTGGTTTCCATCATTTTCAAAAACTTTTCGAAAATGCCCAGCATATAGTCAAGCATGCTATCAGTCATGCCATGATGACACCCGATCAGGAAGCTATATTTCATAACCAGGTCAGAGTTGACCATTTGGCCGTGAACGCGCTTGGTAATGTTTTTGAATGCCGGATGCCGCAGGATATTGCCGGCAAACAGAGGACGGGTTTGAATTTTGTTTTCTTCGAGAAACAGCATCAGCTCTTTGCGATTTATGGGAGACTCCGGTTTGATTGTCACCGGAAAAGCAATCAGATAAACTTCGGCTTGCGGCAAAATTTCCGGCAGCAAAAAATGTTCTCGGTGCTGATCAAAAAAATCATAAAGGCGCCGGAAATTCCTGGCGCGTCTGGCGTTAAACTGCGGCAATTTTTTCAGCTGTTCCAGCCCGAATGCCGCTTGCATCTCCACTGCTTTGAAATTGTAGGTTTGCTTGATAAAAGTAAATTTCGCGTCAAAATCAGTATCGGCCAGCTTGCCGGCAAAACGCTCTCCCAGATTTTCGTCCGCGGAGGTAGGCATGGCTCTCCCCCAGTCGTTAAGCATTCTCGCCTCTAAAATGAGTTTCGGGTCGCTCGCCATAACCATGCCGCCGCCGCCGCCCGCGGTGATATTGTGCGCGGCATAGAAACTCGCAGTAGTAATGTCCGAATATTCGCCGGTAGGCCGGCCAGCAAATTTACAGCCGATCGTGTCGCAGGCATCCTCTATAAACAGCAATTTATATTTATCGCAAATCTCCCGCAAACGGCGCATGTGATTGACGTTACCCAGGGCATGCGAAATAAAAACGGCTTTCGTATTTTCAGAAATTGCCGGCTCGATTTGATCTAAATCAATGTTATAGGAACCGATCTTGGAATCAACGAACACCGGGATGAACCCCTGCTGAACAATGGGAGACAGAGTTGCCGGAAACGTACAGGCCTGGGTAATGACTTCACTGCCCTTGGGGAGTTTGGCGATCTCCATGGCCAGCATGTTGGCCGAAGTGCCGGAGTTGACGAACAGCCCGTATTTCTTCCCATATAGCTCAGCGGTCTTTTGCTCAAATTCTTCCGTGTACTTCCCATTGCCAAGCCATCCCTCGCGAAGGGCCTTGGCAACCGCGGCAATTTCTTCTTCCCCGTAAACCGCTTTAGTATATAATACCCGATCAATGCCGGGTCTAAACTCTTGGTTATCCATATTTAAGTCTTCAAATTATACAATAATATCACGATTCTGGCAAACCCGGATCGCGAGGTTTATTTCTTGGATCATTAAATATGCTCTTCACAATATATTTAGGACGAGATTTGACCTCTTCAAAGATCTTAGCCACATACTCGCCGATCACGGACAATGCCAGCAGTTGTATGGTGCCCAAAAACAAAGTGATGACCAAGGTGGTGATAAATCCTTGTGGAGCTCCGTAAATAAAAAAGAGCGCTACGTAAACGACGATAGTGAGGGCTGCTAAAACCGTGACTATCCCGGCAACATAAGAAACCCATTCCAGGGGAGCATAAGAAAATGAAAAAATCCCTTTTCTGGCCCAGCGAAAATTCTTTATCAGATTATTGTTGCTGCGGCCAAACATCCGCTCCGGCCGGACATAAGAAACCCCCACTTGCTTAAACCCGACCCAGGCGCGCAATCCGCGTAAAAAGATATCCCGCTCCGGCATCGCGTCCAAAACATTCACGATTTTCCGGTCGAGTAAGGAAAAATCGCCTGCGTCAAGCGGCACCGGCACATATGACAGCTTTTGAAAAATCCGATAAAAGAGTTTATAGCTCGCGCGCAGAAACAAACTCGCTTCCCGTTTGGATCTGACGCCGTAAACAACATCATACCCTTCCAGCCATTTGCGGACAAAATCCGGGATCATCTCCGGCGGATCCTGTAAATCACCATCGAGCAATACCACTGCATCACCGGTAGCAACATGCATTCCGGAAAGAAAAGCGTTTTGGGAACTGAAATTGCGGGCGTGATTCACCGCGACTACGCGCTTATCTTTACTTGCGAGCGCGGTTAAAATCTCTTCCGAATCATCAAGACTGCCGTCGTTAACGAAAATTATTTCATAATAAGGCGTTACCTGACGAAATACTGCGGTCAAACGCTGATACATAACCGGAATGGACTGGCCATCCATATAGCAGGCAATTACCGCGGAGATTTTTTTATCTGTAATCATGAGGTCTGATTATATATTTTTCTTACGGTTTCGGCAATCCCTTCCGGACTCAAACCGTTTTCCTGACGCAGTCTCGCGAGCCAAGCACCGAGTTTCTGAAACTGATCAGGCAGCGCGATTCGATGCAAACTAGCCCGCCCGTCATGAAGCTCAGCCGCCAGTTCCGCGACCGCGCTTCCAAAGCCGCCTATTTGACTGTGTTCCTCGATCGTGAATACTTGCTGAAAATTTATGAACAGCTCTTTCAATAAATTCGCATCGAGCGGCTTGACCGTATGCATACTTACAACTTGCGGCGATAAACCGCTGCCGCGCAACAGCTCTGCGGCTTTCATCGTATTTTCTAGCATATTGCCGGTAGCCACAAGCGCGATGTCTTTTCCCGGCCGGAGCGTGATCCCCTTGCCGATTTGAAAATCAATTGGTGGTTCATGCAGTACTGGTTCGCCCCGCGATCCGATCCGCAGATAACAGGGCTGCGGATCAGCCATCATCGCTCTCGTTGCGGCCTCTACCTCTACGGGATCACCGGGACAGATTACTTTCATATTGGGTAAAAGGCGCATGAGGCCGATGTCCTCCTGTGAATGATGGGTCGCCCCGTACTGAGAATAAGTCAGGCCTGACCCGACCCCGACGATTTTAACATTTAGATTTTGATAACAAATATCATTGCGGACTTGCTCAAGCGTCTTGAGCGTCACAAAAGTGGCAATAGAGTAAACCACCGGCAGTTTGCCGGACATGGCCAGGCCAGCCGCAAAACCAGCCATATTTTGTTCGGCAACTCCCATGTTGATAAATCGTTTCGGAAATTTTTCCCGGAATGGCTCCAGCGCCGCGTAGCCCAGATCCCCGGTCAGTAAAAAGATTCGTTCATCTTTTTGCGCCAGTTCTACCAAAGTTTTAATGAAGGTCGGTCGCATATTCCGGCGGAATTTTATAATGAGAATCCAGGGTGTCCTCAAGGCTTGTGCCTTTACCTTTTATAGTATGGGCGATTACCACGCTGGGCTTTCCTGTTTGGAAAGGAACTTGTGAAAGAACTTCCTGAAGCTTGGCCAAGTCGTGACCATCAACTTCTTGTACTGCCCAGTTGAAAGACTCCCATTTTTTTACGAATGGTTCGAGATTCAAAACTTCCGCTGTTCTGCCGAAGCCCTGGATTTTGTTGTAATCAACCACGGCGATAAGGTTATCCATCTGGTGATGGCCGGCAAACAAAATGCTTTCCCAGGTCGAGCCTCCGTCGCACTCCCCGTCGCTCATGAGGACAAACGTTCGAAACGGCTGGTTGTCGTGTTTAGCGGCCCAGGCAAGCCCTGTTCCCAGAGGCAAACCGTGACCGAGAGAACCGGTCGTAGTTTCCACGCCCGGCATGCAGTCCTTTGTCGGATGAGCGGTAAGCATTGTATCGTCTTTATAGAAAGTTTCTAGAATCTCTTCAGCGGCGAAACCTCTCTCTACCAGAGCGGCGTACAAAGCCAGTCCGGCGTGTCCCTTGCTGAAAATCAAACGGTCGCGGTCAGGGTCGTGCGCGGCCTGCGGATCAATCTTCAAAATCTGAAAATACAGCACCGTCAAAATTTCTACTATGGACAGTACTCCTCCCAGATGCGCGGATTTGGCGCGGACAGCCATCTTAATGACGTTACGACGGATGTTTTGCGCGTGCTGCTCCAATTGACGATAATCAATGTTCATAATAATGCTTATGGGATTTGTACCATTCAACAGTCTGGCGAATCCCTTCCTTGAGCGCGACCCTGGCTTGCCAACCGAGAAGTTTTTTAGTTTTTTCAGGATTACCAACCCAAATGTCAGTGTCAAAGCTTCGCGCTTCATAACTGCCGCGCTGGACCCGCGATTTACTGCCGGTGATACTGACCACCTGCTCAGCCATTTCTCCTATTTCAGTCTGCATCCCCGAACAAATATTCATAATCTGCCCGTTAATCTTATCTTCATTCATGCTTTTTAAGCAAGCCTCGACCACGTCATCTATGTATATAAAATCGCGCACGGTTTTACTGCCCACCAGTTCCAGCGGCTCATTTTTCAAAGCCCGGCCAATCAATCGGGGCGCCAGCCTTCCTGGCTCTTCCCACGGTCCGTAGACAGAAAACGGCCGTAAAATCGCGAGCGGTAATTTTTCCTCTCGGGCTCTATATTGACAATACAGAGTGGAGGCGGCTTTGCTCACCCCATAAATAGTGCTGGGTTCGAGTCTGTCGCTTTCTTTCATAGCCTCGGATTTCTTGCCATATTCCGAGGAGCTGCCGGCAATGATCATCTTTTGGAAGCCAACAACCTTGGCTGCCTCAATCAAATTTATCGCGGCAAATAAATTCGTTCTCCACATTTGCTCGCTGTCAATTTGCCCCGGGTAAGCACCGTAGGCGGCGAGATGAAAAATGTAATTTGGCCCTATTTGTCCGAGCTTTTCTGCGGTATCTTTTTGGTCCGTCAGGTCCAGCCGTAGAATCCGGATTTGATCGGTTACGTCCTCGAGTCGCCAAAAATTTTTTGATCCCGGCCGGATAGCGGCAGTAACCTCAAAGCCATCAGCCAATAAACGCCGCATTAAATTTGCTCCTATAAATCCGCTGGCGCCGGTGATAAAAACTTTTTCAGCCATGACCTATTATAAATCTTATCAGCGATAATAACAACGAGTATTGGCGCGTTGGAAAATCAAAAAACTTCCCAAGCTTTTCGCTGCAGCTGATGGCCAGCATATCATAAACGCCGTCTGCCGCAGAATAAACAAGGCCTTCGTCAGCAATGAGTTTCGCGAGGCTTTTATTTTTTAAATCCGCCATCGATTTACCGGCAAACTCATAATTGAAAAAGCCTGCTGAACCTGCAATTTCCAGTTTCCCAATGCTGTAGTCACGGGGCTCAATGATGACCCCACGCGCGCCGCCCGGAAACAAAAAATGCCGCTCCGCGATTTTGCCATTCGCGTATTTATTGATCACTCTTTTTACGTAATTGTTTCCCGTCATCATTTTCATAGCTGCGAGGGCGTGGTAACGATAGCCGCTATGGATAAACCGCATTTCCCTAATTTCCCCTGCTCTTTTGGCTTCAAGAAAGGGCGCGAGGACAATAGAATCCTCGCTTACGGATGCGTGCCGGAAATTCTTGAGCATTCGCAAACTAAAAATATCCCTTGGCCTGACCACTGGGGTATCGAGCATGATACGGATATGTCTCACGTCATATTTGGTAAGTTTCCGCAGAACATCCGGCACGCTTGCCAGGGTGACAGCCGCAATAATGAGATCAAGCGAAGAAAAATCCACCTGCTCTAAACTATCTATTATTGTAAACCGCTCCCCCATTACCCTAATTTCCCTTTTTTTCCGTGCGTAAACCGCCACGATCTCATACTCGGCAGACAAGCCAAGAAGAGCTGGAATGATCGCTCCCTGCGCTCGTTTACCCGCCCCAATAACCAAAACTCTCTTTTTCCGTTCCATAATCAATATTCTAATTCTATATTCGATTCTTCAAATGGTCTGCCAAGCGCAAGGCCAGGGCAATGCTCGTAGCTGTTGGGTTTGCATACCCGCCGGTAGGAAATACGCTGCTGCCCGCAACATACAAATTTGCCACACTGTGAATCTTGCAGTTCGGATCAACCACTGATGTCCGCGGATCTGTGCCCATGCGCGTTGTTCCCATATGATGCGAGGCATCGGTTTTGATGGGCCAATCTTGCAAATTTTTTTCGAGAAGAGGACTTTCGAGCTTGCCAATCCCAAGTCCTGCTAGTTTATCGCGCAGAACCTCATGCAGAGTTTTCATGGTAATTTTATCTTTTTCCGAAATCTGCCAATCAATCACCGCGCGCGGACAGCCAAGAGAGTCGCACTTCTCGCCGAGAGTGATGCGGCTGTCTGGATTGGGCTCCTGTTCCATGAAATTTCTGAGTTCGATTTTTTTCATTTTTCGCTTTAAGCCAAAAATTTTCCTAGCTGTTTTTCCCATGAAACCTTCCTGCTCGTAAACTGGGCTTAGCTGTACATAGCTATTGAGTGCTTGCCTCTGCTCCTGCAATCTGTCCGAAAGCCGCAACCCGGCGAAAACTTTGCCGGCTGAATCCTCCGCGCCAAAATACTGATTTAAATCAATATTTATATCATGATTGAGGGCAACGCTGCCAACCTTGCCTTTGGGGTGGTCCATATAATAACGTCCAACCTGGTCGTGCTCGTTGCCGAGATTGGAGAGTAAAAGCAGTCGGGCATTTTCGATTCCTCCAGCGGCCAAAACGAAAATTTTTGCAGTGAGCGTAAATTCTTTTTTGCCCGGAGCCGCGATCCTGACTCTTTGTACCTCGGTGTGCCCGGGGTTGCTTTCAAAACTGGTAACCACAGCGCGCAGATAAACATGGAGATTGTCTGCGTTCTCAAAACGGCTTTTAAATTTGCGGCCAAAATCCAAATCCTCAGGTTTCATGAGACGCACCAGAGTCGTGTTGAGAGTGCTGTCCTCTAACGTTTTGGCATCGAGCGGAGGATTAAAAAATTCCAAAGGAAAAGCGCCTACTGATTGGGCGGCCCGGTCATAATAGCCGCTCAACTCCTGAAATGCGACAGACCAGCCCGAATATTTAACCCAGGGACGGAGCCGAAAATCTATCTCGTCATGAGGCTTCCAAATGCCGGCCCAGGCGCGCGTGGTTCCGCCAAATCCTTGTGTCCTCGAATCCAAAGATACTGGCAAGCCTCTGGAAATAAAATGATAAACATCACTGTAATCTACAACATCTTCAAACCCCCCGCTCTCCAAAATGCAGGCGCGGGTGCGCGAATTTTCAAACTCCAAAGCAAGCGGAATACCGGCCGCGCCAGAACCGATAATGCAGATGTCTGTGTTAATCTGCGTTCCGGCAGGAATGGATTTTGCGTCTGTAATCATAGCTTTAAGCTTTGGAAACCCTGCCAAACTTCCTCAAACCTGATTTCCGCCATGCAACGCTGGAATTCTTCTTTTAAATAATTCGGGCTATCCATCATCCGGCATTTCGGGTGTTCTGGTTTAAGGCATTCGCCGATTAGCACGGCATTTTCGCCAAGAGGCTTTTGTCCGCCAGAATAGCAGGGACCCATGAGATCCACAACTGGGATGCCGAGCGCATCGGCAATATACAGGGGCCCAGTGTCTGCGGCAATAAAGGCTCTAAAGTTCACGGCGAGCGCGGCAAATTCAGAGAGTTTAAAATCCCCTGCTACATTCAAAAACATATCCTGGCGGGCAAGTGAATTTTGTAGCGTCTCCAATTTTGGCCGTTCTTCCTTGGTGCCCACAGCAATAACCGTAAAATTTTCGCTGTTAAGTTTATCCACGAGCTGTTTGTAATTTTGATTCCCCCACTCTTTGAAATCCTTGCCTGCAGTCACGGAAATGCCAACGAGTTTTTTATCCTGCAGATTTTGCTCACGCAAAAACTCGGCTATCTTTTGTTCGTCCTCTGAGCCGTAACGAATCTCTCGCTTCTGAATCAGATTCGCGGCTCCCAGAGCCTGCCCCATCTGCAGATAATGCTGCTGGGCAGAGGAGAAGTTGTAGGGAAATTTCCGAGTCAGATAAAAAAACGAAAACAGCCGCTCACGGCGGGTCATTTTCGGATGAATCGTGCTCCAGATATTCGAAATGCTCGCTTTTCTAGCGAGTCCCCAAATCTCCACACTCGGCATGAGCACGAGAATGTGAGTGTAGTTTTCTTTTCGCAGGATATCCGGCTCTACCTTCCTCGAATAGACTTCCCTAACACTATCATTGCCTTTGAGCAAATCCAGAGCAAACGGCCCGGCAATAATATCCACCGGCGCTTTGAAATTTTCCGCAAGTGTGCGGAAAAGCGGCGTAGTACAAACCAAATCCCCGATTTTCCCGGGCTGAGCAACAAGAATTTTCATACCGACATTATACTTGTTATTTCCGTTTCTCGCGAGGTATGAAAAAGTTATTCTTTAAGACTATGCTGAGATCGTAACCATCGCTGTGACCTATCATCCCCAAATAAGATTGCAGGCTTTGATTGTATCTGTACGGTCTCCTTTTGCAATCCTCATTATTCCCCTCCCTTGAGGGGAGGGGTAAGGGGAGGGTGAAACTTTTCACCACCCCTACCTAACCCGCCCGCAACGTATCCAGTGTTTGATGTAGCTTAATAAAACCGTCAATATGAGCAGTGTTCTCGCTCCTGAATTCTGCGAATTCGTCTTTCGTCACCATATCGTTATCTATCTTATCTTTTAGGTGGATAACGACTTCTAAAATTTTGCTCAGCTTGTCTTCTGACATATGATTATCCTAATCCTGAATGTTTTGATTGTCAATTATATCAGATTCTTATCTGGTTTTTGGAAGCTCGGTGCCCATTTTTGTTGTGGTCAAAGCTGCCCATTTGTTGGCGCGTTTCAAGTCAGAGGTAGTTGGCGGAAAATTCGAGATCACAAGCGCTGCAAAAAACGCATCACCAGCGCCAGTAGTGTCTACAACCTTTACCTTAAATGCCGGTGTGCGGATTTTCTTTCCTTCAATGACTGCGAGCGAGCCTTTTGATCCTAGCTTCAAAATTATGTTGGGAATGTCGATCTCATCCTTGATGCTTTTTGCTTCCAATTCATTCAAACACATTAAATCAGCACCTTTATACCAGGCATGGTTGCCTTTGCTTTGAGCGATCTGCGAATCAACATAAACCGGCTTTTTAAATTTTTTGCCGAGTGCAACCAGAGCGCGGGCAAAGCTCTGCGAAATGAGGCCATGGCGATAGTCAGAAATGATAAGTTTATCGTAACCTCTAATATTTTTTGCCAGGTAAAGCAAAATTCTGTTCTGAATTGCGGGATTGAGCGGCCGATTATCCAAATGATTCCATTTCAAAACCTTTTTGCCATTCACCACAAACCTCTCTTTGACCGTAGTCTTGCGGCCATTTTCGACAAAAAATGTTTTCTTTAAGTTTTGACGGATAAATTTCTGCGCGAGGTCGCCAAACTCATCATTTCCAATAACAGTAACGAAATCAACCCGCCCGCCGAGCTGGACAATATTGCGGACCAATAGCCCTGCGCCGCCAAAAGATGCTTCAGTTTTATCCTCACCAATAGCAAGAAGCCCCTCAACTGAATCTTTGAGGGGATGGCCATAGTGATAGATGTCTAAAATGAGGTCACCGACAACAATAACCTTAGGCATGATCGTGTTTATCGCCCTTCAGCTTTTCCACCACGCTCGTGGTTGAATATTTTTCCATGCAAAAATCCGGGTTGAGCGACAGCTGAAAAACTTTAACCTCGATGTTATCAGGAATATTATCGCGCTTTCTAACCTCATCTGCGGTCCATTCCGCGCCTTTCACGAGGATATCTGGCTGAACCTGCGCAATAATACCCTCAGTTTTTGTATCATCAAAAATCACAACCTCATCAACCATTCCCAGACTCTCAAGGATTGCCTTGCGGTCATTCTCATTATGAATCGGCCTCTCTGGACCTTTGAGCTCGCGCGTGGCCCGGTCCGAGTTAATACCTACCACCAGTTTGCCACCCAAAGATTTTGCCCATTTCAAAAGATCAATATGCCCTTTATGAAGAATATCGAAAACACCATTTGTAAACACAATCTTGCTTTTGTCATGGTCTTTCGTCTTTTCCACGCGCTTCACATGCCGGCCTTCGCCAAACGCCCCGCCAAACCACGCGCGAACGATTTCCAGATTGTCTTCAGTGCTGTTCACCCAGGAACCGAGGCAGAGCACATTGGCATCATTGTGCTCACGCGTTTTATGGGCCACATCCACGCTGTGCGCCAGCGAAGCCCGAACATTCGAAAAACGGTTGGCTACAATATCCATCCCGACACCTGTGCCGCACACTAGAACCCCCCAGCGCGCTTCCCCATTCTGCATGATCTGCCCGAGAGTCTTGGCGTAATCAACATAATCAACCTTTTGTTCATCCGTAAAGGGACCGATATCCACGCAAGTATAACCCTGGCCTGCGAGGAGCTTTTTCACCTCAGCTTTCAGAGCCACACCATTGTGATCCGCGCCCAAAACTACGATTTTTTCGTTAGAGTTTACCATAGTTATTTAATCCACGATTCAAAATCTTTGAGGAATTTATCCACGCTGTCATCGGTTTTGAAATGCATTAGTGCGTCTTTGAGGATCTTCAATGACGCAGTAACAATGTGACCGCCAGCGAGCGCGGATTCTTTGACATCGAGCACTGTCCTGATACTGCCGACAATGATTTCCGAATCCGGATAATCCATCAAGAGCGGCACAGTCTCGTGTAAAACTTTGTTGGGGTCATAGTCTGCCTCCTCAACAACTTTATTTTTGATGAGCGCTTCTCTTTCTGCTTTGTAGGTTTCTTCATTTTCTGCGTCCCTGAGGCGATTGTAAAACAAGCTCACGTATTTTGCTCCGCTTGCAGCGGCCATCATAAGCTGCAGCGGGGTCATCGCGGCTGTGCAATTAACAATTATCCCTTCAGAGGTCAGCTCTCGCATAACATTCAGGTTGGACTGGCCTTTGTAGCTGACCGGGATTTTTATGGCTAATTGCTTGTAATTTAATTGCTTCACAAAATCTTTGGCCTGAGAAATCATTTCTTTTTGGTCGTTTGTAAAAACCTCAACGCTCAGAGATAAATTCTCCCCGTGTTTCTGTATTAGCTCAATAATCTTTTGAGCATGGCCAACATAACTACCCTTTGGCTCTTTGGCCAAAAGTGAAGGATTGGTAGTGACGCCGCGAATAAACCCGCCCTGCAGGGCTTCCTCAATATCTTGCAAATTAGCTGAATCAAGAAATAATTTCATATTATTTACTAAAATATAGCACAATAAACGCTGTAATTGCGAGCGCTATTCCAACATAAGCGGAAACTGAAAGGACTTCTTTAAGAAGCAAAAGACCGATTAAATTTGATAATATTATTGTCACTACCGCAAACAAAGCCATGGTTTTTCCGAGTTCGATTGAGGAAAATATATATAGCTGCCCGAGAACTGCAGGCATCCTGAGCAAAAGATAAAATAAAAACCATGGCGCGAAGAAAGTAGCCAAATGAAACCCATGATCTTTCATATAACTTCTAGCGAGAGTGTCGCTGGCGGTGAAAAGCAGCTGGCTACCGATCAAAATTAGAATCGTCCAATTCATACGAATAATTCTTCCGGCTTGATCTCTTCGAGCGTTTTAATACTCTGATCCGCACCCGCGGCCAGCAGGGCTTTCGAATCTTTGGTAGATTCAAGGCCAATTATCATTCCTGCGCCGGCGGCTTTGGCGGAGATAATCCCCTGAATCGCATCTTCCACCACAACGCAATCTCCCGCATTGAGCCCAATGGTCTTTGCCGCGCGCAAATACATCTCCGGGTGAGGTTTTGCCGGAAAAGTCCCGTCAAAATATACTATGCGATCCAGAGGAAACCATTTCTCCAGGCCAAACGTGCGCAAGAAAAAATCTATATTAATTTTGCTCGAAGAGGTGGCGACCGCCATGGGAATATTTCGCGATTTCAGATTATCAAGAAGGCTAACCGCTCCCGCAGACAAAACAGGGTCAGCGCCAAGCTCTTCCTGATACCCTAGCTCTTTTTCCGCCTCATAATGATCAAGCTCTTCCCTGGTTAATTTTTTTCCCAGCAAATACTCTATAGTGTCCCAAGTGCTCTTTGCGTTCAAATGATCCCAATCATGCTCAGATAAGCCAGCGCCGCGATGCCTGCGTGCAAACCGATCCCATCCTTTTTCATGAAGCGGGATGTCCCAGAGTAAAACGCCATTGAAATCGAAAATTATGCCTTTATATTTTGTCATGGTCCAACTGTTGCCCGTAATATTTATCCTTGCCGTGCTTGCGCTCGAAATGTTTTTTGAGAAGCGCTTCTTGAATCGGGCTGCGATACTGCCCGAGGATGGCCATCATAGCCACCTGTTCGGCCATGGCCGCGCAGTCAACTGACTCTTTAGCGTCTTTGCCGAACACGAACGGACCGTGGCTCGCCACCAGCACGCATCGCGCGTGACGCTGATCGAGAACCTCGCAAATGACCCGACCGGTGTTGATCTCCAGATTGCCGGTGATTTCGTCATCGGAAAGCGGACGCGTCACCGGAATCTCCTGGCCAAAAGCATCAGCGTGAGTAGTGCCATAAGCCGGCACTGGTTTGTGCATCTGCGCGAACACTGTGGCAAACGAGGAGTGGGTATGGGTAATGCCCCCGATATGCGAGTATTTTTTGTAAATTTCCAGATGAGTAAAGGTGTCAACAGATGGACGCAAATCCCCCTCAACAACCTTCCCAGACATATCCACCACTACCATTTTCTCCGGGGCCAGATCATGATATTCCACGCCGGAAGGTTTGATGACAATGAAACTGCGATTAGAGGAAATCTGCGAAACATTGCCTTCAGTCAAAATAACGAGACCGGTTTCCGGGAGCCGCCGGTTTTGCTCGCAGACTAGAATTTTTAAAATATTGGCTTCTTCTAAATTCATGTTATTGAAGCTTGCTCCGAATTTCCTTTTCAATCACTGCCCAATCTTGATTGTAAAATAACGCCCGATCATCGATTAACAAATCTGTCGGCGGCTTGCCCATAAACAGCTCGTGGTATTTTACGCCCCAACCAGCCAGCTGTTTTTTATTAAATGCAAATCCTGCCTCGTACGCGGCTTTTTGATCATTTTTGGCACGTCCCATAAAGCTCGAGGTATAAAGGGTGATCCAAAAGCCTTCGTTATAAAGTTTGTTTATGAAATCAATCGCCTCTTTGATTGGCTGGGCATTCTCATAATCGCCGTCTGTCTGAGTGCGCAGGACTCCATCAATATCAAAACAAATCCTGCGGCCCTTATATTCCTCTGAACCTCGATCCAGCCCGCCGTAGCCTTGGCGGAGGCGGGGCATGGGTAGTTTTGCGCCGTCCTCCACAAGATACGAATCACCGTCCTCGTCGCGCGTGGAGATTTCAATGATAACAGTGTCCTCCAATCCCCCCCGCTGGTGCATGAGTCCCGGCGGCGTGATCGTCGCAGTCCCTTTTTCGAGTTCAAAATACCGATCCTCGCCGCGACCCGCTCTATTACGGAGAAGTAGTTTACCCGAATGAATAAAATAACTTTCCAATTTGCGGCAGTGGTACTCAAAACTCGCGTGCCGCTCTTTTCTTACGACTAGCCTCTTGGCCGCGTAATCGCGACTCACAATAGTTTCGATCGAGCCCCAATATTTGTCACGAAAATCAGAAGTCTTAGATTTCTGATGATACACGCTGCCATACTCTGCCGGCCCATGAAACGCGTAGACAATCGAGTCTTCCTTGGCCATGATAACAAGCCTGCCTTCACTGGACACCAGTTCCTGTGCTGTAAGTTCTATGTCGTCCACGCGCACTACTCCGCTCTCCACAAAAATCGTGACCTCATGCCCGCGTGCAGTCTGCAGCTCGCAAGATTTACCGGCAGAAATCTCATACTGCTCGAGGCGGTACTCCGGCAAATCCACAGCCACACAAAACCGTCCCCAGTCCTTTTCTTCTGCCTGGGGCTTGGTAATGAATTTCTCCAGCGTATTTATATCAATGCCGTATTGATGCATGAATTCGGCTTTTATTCTACCAATTTTATGACATTAAATCAATGACGGCTTTTGCCCGGTTTTGCCAGGTGTATTTTTTTGCGTCTGTCGAGGCTTGTGCGGCGATTCTTTTTGCCAATTCAGAATCTTCGATCGCTTTTTTTATTCCCTGAGCCAGCGCCTGCGGATCGTCTGGTTTCACAAGAATCGAATTAGATTCATTAAGGATTTCCCGAATCGACGGCATGTCCGAGGCCACTATTGGCTTTCCAACCGCCATATATTCAAACATTTTCATAGGCGAGGTGTAATATCTTGAAATCGGGGTTTTGCCCGAGTTGGGCAGAACCAGCACATCTGCATGCGATAAATATTCAGGAATTTGATTATGCGGTACGTGTCCAGTTAACTTAATATTCTTGACAGCTATATCACGATCGTTATATGACTGTCTTTTTATATAATCTTGAAATTTTTCCTGTTCGTCTGGCGAGCCGCCGACAAATACAAATTGATATTCTGGTAAGAGTCTTGTGGCCTCGGCTAAAACGTAGACTCCTTTCCAGGCAAAAAAATTGCCTGTATACATTATAGTTCTTTTACCACTCCCTCCTTTATCCTCCCCCCTCAAGGGGGAGGAATTCCCCTTCCTTGAGGGCCCGCCTGCCGGCGAGGCAGGGAGGGGTTGGGGGAGGGTGAAATTTTTCAAATCCACCCCATCCGGTAAGACTTGAATCTTATTTGCCTCATACCCCAGCCGCATCAGTTCATTTTTCAGGCCCGCAGTGATGGAAATTATTTTTTGCAGTTTATTTAATCGCTCTGTATTATTTCGCAAAATCCTCGAAACATTATGCACTTCCAAAATAATTTCCAGGTTTCTAGGCAATGACAGGGCGGTCAGCTCATCACGGGTGTAAAGCAAATCTGCCTGATTGTCATCCAAAAATTTCTGGACGGAATTACTAAACGACCAATTCTGCAAATAAGCAAATATTTTCGGAATCCATCCGCTCCAGCGGATGAGGTCGAGCGACGGCAAATAAACAATCTCAAAAGTTTTCGTCATACCATAGTACGCGAATGCCTCTTCCTCAATATGGGAAACGCGACTCGGAATTATCAGCTTTACGTCGTGCCCCAGACGCGCGAAAGCCTCGCACATTTTCATTATCTGAATCCCGTGCGCCTTTTCGGTCGGTATCCTGGCGTTGGCAATGTAAAAAATTTTCATGCTTGACAATCTATAAAAATTTTGCTAATATATCATGCTCACGATGAGAGCAGGTTCATGAGGTTTCGTCCTTATGTAATTGGCTCTCGTTTTGATTTATACTGAAGTTTTTTTCTAAGGTTGTTCATAAAATCAAGTTTATTGGCAGCAAACGGTTTGAGCAATTTTGTTTCATTACGCTTTCCAGTCCTTGATGATCAAATGCCTGCCCTGTTTTTTCACAACCACCTTCTGCTTTTCCTTCCATCCCATTCCGTTGACTAACTCAATCGGAAGAGTAAGACCAAGAGACTTACCTCTCATGCGGCTGAGTTTCCTTACATTTTTGTCGGCTAATTTTCTACTTGCCATCTTATCTCCAGTTACGTAACTGATTACGTAATTAATTACGTAATCATTCTAGCAAAGGCTTGGTTATCGCTCCAGGCAGCAAGTTTGCTGTATAAATTTCATTAGCGTTTTCAGCAAGGCTGTTTCGTTTGGCTTCATTTTGTTTCAATTCCAAAATCGCGGTAGCTAATTCGTCGGGGTTGTTAGGACGAATCAGTTTCATGGAGTTTTCATCGAACACTTCTCTAACCGCTTTCGAATCGCGGGTGATGACTGGTTTTTTGCAGGCCACTGCTTCATAAATCTTGTTAGGGATGACCACCTCGGCTTTTTTTTTGGTGCCAAACACACCCAGAACAACATCTGATTCATTAATTGCTTTGGCCAATCCCGCGTAAGATGTTTCCGGGAAAAAATTGACGTTTTCTAATTTCAATTCTTGTATGCGCTTTTTTATCGCTTGATATTTACTGTTGAACCTGGTGGTAATCCGAAACTCGATATCTTTGTGATCTTTTAATTTATTTGCGGCTTCAATCACAGCTTCCAATCCGTGAAAAGGGACGATGTGGCCGTGCCAGTGGACAACAAAAGAGCGGGTAGGGGGTAGCTGGTAGCTTGTAGGGAAAAAGATATCTGGGTCGGCGGAGGCAGGGACGCGGGTAAATTTCACGCGGGGCAGATTGTACCTCGCCACAAAATATTCAATCTGCGCATTAGTGTCGAGTAGTACCTGGTCAGCGATCCGGCAGGCATAAGCATCCCAGAAATCTGCCATAAATCTGCCTTTACCCCGATCATCGGCTGTTATTTGCAGAGACACAAACGCGTCAAAGATGAGCTTTTTTTTGGTCAGCCTGCGCGCGAAAGGCACAAGAGTATAAGCGCCCATGGTGACGAGCAGGACATCATAATCATTTTTGAATTTACGATGCTGCTGCCAGAGGTCAATATATTTCGCAACACCGGTTTTGCGGGTGTGGCATTCGAGAACCTTCACTCCATTGGCCGCAAATCCTTTTTTCAATACTACTATGCGCGGATAATCTGGAATGTAATTGCCGAAAAAACAAATCGTCATATCCGGATCTTTCTATAAAAGTATTTTAAAAAACGAATCACTGGGTGGCGCAGATAATCAAACACATTGAGATCATCTCCCGAACGGACCGCGATCTCGCTGACTGCGGCTTTGTAAATAATCTCGGCGACCTTTACGGGCGGCAGTCCCCCGGCATTTCCCATCTTGGTGGCGGTAAGGCTCGGATTTATCATAATGATTCGCAAATTCGGCAGTTCTTTTGCTAAAGCTTTGGTAAATCCGCGGAGACCGAATTTGCTGGCGCTGTAGACTGATAATGTCTTTTTTCCCGTCAAACCGAGAGTGCTGCCGACATTGATAATTCCCTCCTTGATATAGGGCAGGCAGGTTTTAGTCAATTTGATAGGGCCATCGAGATTTACCGCGAGCTCCTCGCTGATTTCCTGGAAAGATTTATCTGCCAAAAGGTTATGCCTTATGGTCCCGGCATTATTTATCAAAGTATCGATTTTCCCGTATTTGCGCGCAACCAGCCGCACCGCATCGTCAATGCTGGAATCAGAAACCAGCTCCAGCTTAACCAGCAGTACGTCAGCAGCTCCGAGACGCAGGCATTCGCGCACGACTCGTTCTCCTTGATCCTGGTTACTATGATAACTTACAGCAAGTTTCCAGCCGCGGCGCGCGAATTGGTATGCGGTTTGTTCGCCGATGCCGCTTGAACATCCTGTAATAAAAACTGCTTTATTCACCCCGTTAGAAATTCGGGTCTTTTTTTCTTCTGAATCCATTTCATAATTAATCATAATTTACCTCTAATTTTCTGCTTCTGATTTCTAACGGGATTCACTTGAGTTCGCCAATCAGTTTCAAAAATTTATTAACCAGAACCTCGTAACTGTAATGTTCCTCGACCCGTTTGCGGGCATTCTGCCCGAGCGTTTTGGCAAGCTGCGGATCGCGCAAAATCTTGAGGATCGCCTCGGCAAGCGCGTGTGAATCAGCCCGGGGAACCACAAAGCCTGTTTGCCCGTCCAAGTTTATCTCGACGCTTCCGCCAATGTCAGAGGTCACCACAGGCACACCGCAAGCCATGGCGATGATCGTAACCTGGCCGAAAGCCTCCAGCCATATGGAGGGTACAACCATCACATCAGAGGCGTTCAAATACTGAGGAAGCTCGTTGAATGGCTTTTCCCCGACAACCCGCACGGAATTTTCAATACCAAGGGTTTTTATTTGAGCAAGCAAACGCTGCGACTCTCCACCACCGCCGACAATCACCAGCTTTGCTGCCGGCAGTCGGCGCAGTACTTCTGGCATGGCATCCAGCAAATAGCCAATGCCTTTTTCCGCAAAATTGATTCGGCCGACAAATAAAATGGTATTGCCGTTTTTGCTTTGATTTCCAGGCTTGAATAGGTCGGTTTCAATGGCCACGGCCATAATACGGATTTTTTCCTCCGGCAAGCCCAAGGCTCGTTCCGCATCAGCGGCAGCGCGGCTTACAAAAATAATTTGTTTGGCAGAAGCATAAATGGCTTTGGCGAATTTTTCCTGAAATTTCCGGTCTCGCTTCATCCGTTCAAAATGCCATTGCCAGGCCGTGATCTGGCGGAAAATAAAAGGGGCGCGCAGCTTTGAAGCAATTTTCGCCACGGCAAAGCCGGTCTCGCGCGCCTGCCACACGCAAATCGCGTCCCACTGTTGTTTACGATCAAGGTCGAGGATTCGTCTGCTGGTCGCCATAATATACCAAGAACGCAATATCCAGTTTACGAGCAGGGATTTCGGCCTGTTAAACAGAGGTGGATAGTAACGCAAAACTTTTACCCCATCAACATCCTCGCTGCCGCGTCGCCTAAAAGACAACCACGGCGCAGCAACAGAAACCTCATGCCCCAGGGCAACCATGCGCCGCAGGGTTTCAATAAAATAATGGTAGGTACCGAGATGCTCCCCGATTTCTTTTTCTGTGCCGAATTTGTAAGCCACAAATAAAATTTTCACCCAGTTAGAAATCCTTATAGTTAATAGCAGAGTTCATAAAAATTTGCAATTATTGTGGAAAAATAGATTTCTAACGGGATTCATTTGTAAGCAGCGATTACTTTCTCAACCAAATTTTCTAAATTGTGCGATGTAGCAACCCAATTGCGCAATGCTTCACCTAAACGGTCTTTCTCGTCTTGCGGGAGCGCAACGAGCTCGGCAATCCTGCTGGCTAGCTTTTCGGGATCGTTTCTCTCGAGAAACAGCTTATCTGAAATTTTTGGCAGTTGGTTTTTAAAGGCCTCATTTGTGGTGATGACAATCGTACCGCAAGAAGCGGCCTCAACTACCGCTTTATCAATGCTGCCGGTTTCCGAAAGATTAATTACTATATCATAGGACGATGATAAAACCTGCATAAGATGTGTGTGTGGCATTGCGTCCAGCAATTCAACCTTTTTCCCGAATCCATACTGAACGATTTTATTCTTTAGCGATTGTCTATACTTTTCATCCGCAGGCAATGCTGCATTGCCGAAAATGTCCAAAGTCACGTCCAATTTTCTTTTGTTGATCAGAATATTCATCGCTTCAATCAAGACTTCGAGTTTCTTTACAGGAGCAATCCTTCCAAATGATACAAGCCTATGGCCATTCTTTTTCATTGTAAATAGAGAGTTAGGTGATAATCGCTCAACATCTATTCCATGACCGATCTCTTTCACTTTATTTGACTTGATGCGAAAACTTTCCTTGGAAGCGGTAAATACAATGTCAACGAGCAGATGCGCAACGCGCAGTTTCAGATCCACGGCTTTGTGCGTGTACCAAAGAGTTAATTTTTTGCGATAAAGTTTCGCAAACGGCCAAGCAATAATCGCATACACAGGATGCATGTGCACAAAGATCCCATCAGACTGGGGCACGGTTTTTTTGAGCCACATGAGATAATTGAAAAATTCCCGCAAACGGTTTTTGCCCTTCTCTTTGCCCATGGAATATACCTCAATATTTTTTTCCAGCAAAAGCTCGTTGCCCGCGCCGGTTTCCAGGCAAATTACATACAACTTTTCGAGCTTTGACGCAAATTTATTGAGCCATGAAAAGATAAATCCTTGCATGGGATCGTTAATGTCGACTTTTCTGGTAATAAAAAGGAGTTTCATTTGATAACGAAAATATTAAAACCTGAGGTCTGGTTGCCGCCTCTTTTTAGGAGCGAATCAAGGATGCGGCCGACCGGGCTCAAAAGCCGGTTAAGACGAAACGGCAGGAAATACAGCCACATTTCCGCAAAACCGCGCACCGGAACATATTCCAGCTTAGAAAAATTGCGCAGGAGGTATTCTACCCCATCTTTGCTGAATCTGTAAAAATCCTTGTAAATCCGTTTTTCCGCATGATAAGGATACAAAAACGGGACATAGAAAAAAGCCTTGCCGCCCGGCTTTAAGATTCTGTGTATCTCGGCGACGGCTTTCCCCGGCTCTTCCACATGCTCTAAAACCGCGTTGCAGAGCACGGCGTCTACCGAAGCGTCCGGAAGCGGGATCGCGTGAATGTCGCCGACAATATCGGGTCGATAAGTGCCTTCCTTATCAAACGTCAAAAACTTTTTTCCGGCAAATAACGTTTCGTATTGCTTCATGTGCTTACCGAATTTGAGGCCGCTGCCCACGTCCACAATATAATTTTCCTTGGCTATCTCCCGGATTTTTTCGTCAAAGAATTTTTCCCAAGATGTCATTTTGCCGCGACCTCCTTCCACAGATCAATGATCCGCTGGGTTGCAGTCTCCGCATTGTATTTTTTTGAGATTTCCCTAGCTCTTTGCCCCCAATACTCTCGTTCAAATTTTTTACCGACGAGGTTTTGCAGAACGCGGGTCAAAGCGGCAGTATCCCCAACCGGTACCAATATCCCCGCCTCATCATTTTCCAAAATACTTTTGGCGCCGGCAGTTTCAGTCGCAACCAGGGCGCATCCTGCCGCGCCAGCTTCTATGAGCACTTTGCCGAAACTCTCTGAGTTTGAAGGCAGAACAAAAATGTCTGCACTGCGGTAAATCTCCGGCAATTCATCCGAGGATTTCGCTCCGAAAAATTCCACGCGCAAATCGTCGGCGGCCAATCTTCTCAATTCTTTTTCCTGCGATCCTTTGCCGACAATCTGCAATTGGGCTTCATCCTTGAGCTTTTTGAATGCCCGTATCAAAAGTGAAACATTCTTTTCAGGTTCCAATCTGCCGACATACAGCACTATTGGATTTTGATTTTCAACTTTGAACTTTCCGCTTTCTATTTTAAACTTTTCTATATTCACTGGCGTCGGTTGCACCAAAATCGGCTTGGCAATCCCCCAATCAGTCAGCTTTTTTCTGATCGCATCATTGGTAACCCGAAAGCCGTCCGCGGATCTTATGGATTTTTTCATGAGAAAAAACAAATACCAATAGATAAGATTAAACCCCAGCCACTGCGTGGAAAAAAACATGCTGTGAATATTGATGATCCAGGGAATGTCAAGAAATTTTTTGATCTTCAGCCCGGCCGGCGCGGTGAATTCCTGGGTTACCAAAAGGTCATACTGATTCTCTTTCAATAATTTTTTTGTGAGTTCCGCGGCGCGGTGAAAATGCGCGAATTTGCTGGACCGCGTAGGAAATACCCGCAGATTCGGCGCCAGCGTGAGCTGTGAATATTTGGGAGACGCAAACACAATAATATCCAGCGCGCCTGCCAGACTCGCATATTTTTTATGGCGCTCGGCCACATCCCCTGACCCGGCCGCCCCCAAAAGTCCCCTGTCCAGGCTGATCATTAGGACGCGCATTGTTTGAGAACCTCCTCGGTTTTACTGATCATCTGCGCGAGATCGAATTTTTCCAGGCCGGAAGAATTACGTAATTTATTACGTAATTCTTTGTCAGAGTACAATCTCAAAATTGCGTCTTTCAACTGCTCTATATTATTGTATTCCACGAGTAGCCCATTTTCGCCATCCCTGATTATCTCCGGGTTGCCGCCGACGTTGGTGGTGATTACAGGTATCCTATGGCGCAGAACTTCCACGAGAGTATTGGATAACCCCTCATAGCCGGTGTTTAGCACATACAGATCTGCCGCCCGGATATATTCATGGAGCAGCCCGCGCGGCGCATCATGCAGGATTTTCAGCATCATCTCAGGATGATCTTTCTGTAATTCTGCCATAACTTCCTTCAATAATTCAAATCCTTTCCACGGTACATTGCGTCCAGAAGAGACTATTAGAAATTTGTCTTTGGGGATTCCTAGCTTTTGTCTTGATTCTTGATTCGTAATTATTGATTCTGGCATCTCTACCGAATTATAAATAACTCTAATTTTCCCCGGATCTACCCCCCAACCGCTAACAACCTTTTTTAAATATTCTGAGGGCGTGATTATTATATTTGCATAATCGCAAACTAGTTTCTGGATTCTGCGCATTCGTTGGATTCTTGGAGGGTAGAAAGAGAGGTTCTGAAACGCATCAATCAGCTCGTCGGTTAAACCCCGGCCCATCGCCTGCTCCCAGGAGTAATCTCCTGTTATCTTTACTGCGAGTGGTTTATTTAATTTCTTAGCCGCCAGACAAGCCGGATATCCTTCTGAAACCGGACCTTGAGCGTAAATCACATCAACGTCTCGGCCGTGTTTCAGAACGGTACGGTAAAATCTGAAATAATGCAGAGGTTTGAATCGGCTGCGTTGAATTCGGATCAATTCAAAATCCGCCTCTCCCAGAGTCCCCCTTCTCTCAAGGGAAGGGGGATAAATACGACCAGCATAAGTAATTACCTTAACCGCGTGGCCATGTTTAACCAGTTCTTCTGCAAGAATTTTCGAATAGGTTGCCGGACCGCCCACGTCAGGAGGAAAAATCCCGGTACAAATTAAAATTTTCACCCCGTTAGAAATCCTTTTGGTTAATAGCTGATGTAATCATAAATTTTTGAGTATATGCTGAATAAAATTTCTAACGCGGTTCATATGGCCAGCTCGCTTGTTTCATACATATAAAACGCTTCATTGCCCTGGTCGTCATAAATGATTTTGGGTAAGATCCCTTTTTTTAGAATCGCTTCAAAAAGCGGATCAGATCCCTCATATTTCAAATCAGCGGTCTCCCTGATCCGCGGGCCGGATTTAAAATAGTAAATTTTATCAAACTGCACAAAATTGATAATCTCGAGTCCGCCCTTAGCATCAACAACCTGCAAAAACTCGTTTGAGGTTTTAATGGAAAATCGGTGATAGAATTTCCATTTTTCTTTGGCCCAATACATAGGAAACCAGATGTGCTCGGAATCAACGATAATCGCTGAGCCGAAAACTCCTGCCCCTTGATTAATGATAGGGAACTCGATTGCTTTTTCATCAAGATCGCGGTACCACCATTGGGTCGTCGCGTATTTAATTTTCGGCGTTGGTTTTTTGCCAGTGAGCAGTTTTGAGATTTCCTTGTCGAGCTGATTGTACCCGTAATTTTCCAAACGAAATCCGGCATACCAATTCGGGCCTGCGACCGGGCGCTTCAGATGATTGGTGTTCCATGTATAAAAAATTGAAAAGACGGCAAACGGAATAGCTACGGCGGCGGCAAGATATTTTTTACGCTCTGCAAACGCCGCAGCTGCCAAACCAACGAGCAGGGCCGCAAAAGGCGCCAGCACTCCCATCCACCGGACAGCTCCGCCGGCAAAGGCAAAAAAGAAAAACAAGGACACTGCCGCGAAAACAAAAAGGTAGACTGCGGCAGCGCGTCTGGCCAGATGCAGGCTGAAAAAAATGCTCAAAATAAACGCCGCAAAATAAGGCCAAGAAAAACCATCGGCTATCGTGGTCAAAACGCCCAAAAAATTCGGATCAGGTTTGCTGATTCGCATTGCGAGTTTCGGCCAGTCATTATGAACCTGCCCGAATAAATCCGCAAACTGCACGTCGAAATGGCCCCGAGTTTTGAACATCATGAGATTATAAATCACCACGGGAAGGCACAAAACCAAAAATACCATCATTCCCTGCCAGAATCTTTTATTTTTAAAAATCCATCGGTGCTTCCAGACCAGAAACAAAAGCACCGCAGGCAGGATAAACAGCACGGTATATTTGGAAAGCAAGCTCAGGCCGAAAAAAAGACCGGTGTGAATAAAATATTTCGAATCCTCAAACGTTTTCAGCAAATATAGAAAAGACAGGAGCAGGAAAAAAATAAAGACGCTTTCGAGAAGAGCGATTCGCCCGGTCCAGATAAAATAATTGTTTACAGCCAAAGCCAGGGCGGCGGCCAGCCCGGCTTTGGGGCCAGCCAGGCGCTTGGCTATAAAAAATATGACCAATACCGAGCCCAGGGCGGCCAGGGCCGACGGCAAACGAGACACAAACAACGACACCCCGAAAATACTAAAAAAAATATGCTGGATCAAAAACACCAGGGGCGGATGATCGTGGAATGACAGATACGACCAGGCTGGCCGGTGTCCGAACCACTGCACGGGCGTGGTCTGCTCTTTGGAACCAAGATAATCAAAATAACCTATTGCGCGGAAAGAATAATGCGCGTCATCGCCGAGTGGGTCGTGCCGCGTGAGCCGGAAAAAAATCAGCACAGCTGCAAGCAATAAAATGCCGGCGAGTAATTGTTTTTGAAGCTTGGTCATAGGAAATTCAAAATTGAAAAATCAAAATGCAAAATTACAATTTAAAATATAAAATTTTACTAAAAATCCCCTTCATCTTCCCGTCCACTATATCCCAGGAATATTGCTCTTCTACTAGTCTTTTCCCATTTTGTCCTAATTTCTTTCTCAAGTCGGAATCTTGCATCAGTATTTTGATTTTCTCAGCTAGATCAGCGGGGTCATCAGCTTTACAAAATAATCCATTTGGTTCACCCTCCCCTCGAGGGAGGGGAATAATACCGGACTTCTCTGCATTTTTCTCCCCCTTGAGGGGAGAGGTTAGGTGGGGGTGGAGGAAATCAGGTATGCCGCCGACAGGAGTTCCAATAATCGGCAAACCTGCAGCCATAGCTTCCAAAAAAGCCGTGCCTAAGCCTTCCGAGCGTGAGGGTCTCACAAAAATGTCCGACTCCGACAAATATTTAGGCAGCTCTTCCTGAGAAATGTTGCCGAGGAACTCAATGCGATCTGCGATTTTCAAATCTGCGGCTAGTTTTTTCAATCTTGCTTCTTCTGGCCCAGCGCCGAGGATTTGAAGTTGGAAGTTTGAAGTCTGAAGTTTAGAAACAGCATGAATCAAAATATCTATTCCATTCTTATGCACTAACCGCGAAGCTGTGATGATAGTAAATTTTGAATTTTGATTTGCAATTTTGACATTTGAGTTTTGAATTTTGAATTTTTCTAAGTCGACCCCATTCGGCACCACCTCTACCGGACAAGTCGCGCCTTCTTTGACTGCCCATTGGGCCAAAAATTTACTGATTACCTGTATATAGTCAGCTTTTTTGAATGATTGTTGCCAAACCTTTTTAAATCCTTTTACCCGACTGTGGATGTGTTCGATGGTATCCCCTTCCTGAAGAGTTAATAAAAATTTTACAGTCGGGAAACGCCTTTGGAACATGAGCGCTGCCGCAGAAGCGTATGCAGCCATTATTGCCCAGGTGATTTGGTAATTCTGTTTGCTGTGAAGTTTTTTTGCGAGGCGAAGGGCGAAAGCCGGATACAATAGCCTTCCCAGTCTGGAGCCAAAACCGACCCGGTAAACATTGACATTGCCGATTTTTTCTTGTTTCGGATGCGCGCGGTCGAAACGCACGGTGATCAAATCAAACTCATAATCAAAAATGCGATCAGTAATGTACCTGATCGCCAGCTCTGCTCCGCCCACCAGCGGCTCATATGCAATGCTGAAAATTAAAATGCGCGGCTTATCCATGTCATTCCAGGTTGTGTATTTTTTTTAATTCCGCAATCCCCTCTTCAAAACTTATTTTCGGCTCCCAACCGAGTAATTCTTTTGCCTTAGAATTGTCGGCTAAGGTAATTTGATACTCCCAAGGACGCGCATCAATTTTTTCCGTGGGACCGCCGATCATAGCAGCTACTTCATTAACACTATAATTTTTACCGCAGCCGATATTAAACAATTCACCTCTGGGAATCTGGGCATGCCATGCAAAAATGTTGGCCTCCACCACATCTGAAATATGAGTATAGTCTCTGCGCCTTTCTCCTGCATCAGCCACGATAGTCATTGGTTTCCCTTGTTCGCGATGCTTGATAAATATACCAATAACTGTTGCATAAGCGCCCTCTGTGAGCTGGCGTGGACCATAAACATTAAAGTACCGCAGGATTGCTGTATCAAGCTTGTAAAATTTATTAAATAATTTACAATACAACTCACCCATATATTTCTGCGCTGAATAAGCACTGCCCGGTCGCGGCTCCAGAGTTTCACTGAGTGGATAGTCTTCAATCTCCTGGTCGCCGTAAATAGAAGAGGTTGAGGAGTAAACAACTTTTTTTACGGCAGCATTTTTTGACGCCCACAAAACATTCAGAGTGCCTGTGGCATTTGCGGCGTGCGAAGGAAGGGGGTCTTTCACCGATGGTGTAATGCGCGCTAACGCTGCCGTATGAAACACTACTTCTACTCCTTCAAAATGTGGCTCTATCACCTCATAGTCAGCAATATCACATTCCACGAGTTTGGCTTTCGGATTTACGTTCTCTCTTTTGCCAGTCGAAAAATTATCAAGAATGATTACTTCATGACCATCATTGATCAGTCGATCCGCGATATGCGAGCCGATGAACCCCGCGCCGCCGGTTACAAGTGCTTTTGCCATGCCAGTTTTTCGTTCAGTTTAATAATAGTTTCGATAAATTTTACGGGCTTGCCGTTTTTGCTGCCAAACCAGGCAAGGGTCTTCACATCTTTTGGCAGGCATTTGCCGCCGTAACCGCGATATCCGCCGTGCAAAACGTCAAAATGAGAATCAATGATTCGCTTATCGCGCACCAAACCCTCTCGCACCTGATCGTAATCAGCGCCGGTTTTCTGGCATAGATCATAAATAGAATTACCGAATATAACCTTAAAAGCATAGTAGGTATTGATAACATATTTAGTCATTTCTGCAGCCCTGGCATGCATGATCTTTTCGTAAGGCGCCCGCGGCAGGATGCTCATCGCCTTTTCTGCAAACTCGACGGATTTGGATGTGAAACCCACGAGCTGTTTGTCAGGCCTGGCGAAATCTTCAACCGCTGTCTTTTCCGTTAAAAACTCGGGATTGAAAATCAGATTTAGACTGGGAAATTTCTCCTGATAACCATGGGTTGTTCCGGGAAACACTGTTGATTTGATGATTACCACCTGTTCGGCCGGCCGTTTCATATTTTTGGCAAGTACTGTCAGAACATCATCCATTTCTGTTAAATCCGGCTGGCCTTTGGCATCATCGAATGGCGTAGGCACAGCCACGAAGATATAATCAGCATCGCAGACCTCATCAAGCGAATCCACCGGATGATATTTATCGTAGATTTTTACCCGCCCGTAATACGCCGAAATGGCCTTGCCGACCGCTCCCCCGCCGACAATGGCGATTTTGAAAGAAGGCTTATTTGTCATATTTGCCTCCATTTAGCTTGAGGTTAACCTCGCGGCCCACCTCAAAGAGCGACACATCCACTCCAATCTTTTGGCCTTCATGGATAAGCGAATTGATATCCTTGGGGAAACATTTCCCTCCATAGCCGCGATACGCATCACTGATGTTTGCGGCTAGGCTTGATTCTGTATGAAAAACCTCCCAGTGCGTTTTACCAATTCGTTTGTCCGCCTTCACCGCTTCTTTCACCTGCTCATAGCTGATCCCCGAAGCTTCACAAATGTCAAAAACCTGATTGGCAAAAATCACCTGAAGCGCCAAAAAAGTATTGCCGGCATATTTAATCATTTCCGCGTCTACAGCGGGCATGATCTTTTCATAAGGCGCGCGCGGTAGAATCTCCAAAAGCTCTTTCACGAGGGGGCTGTCTTTGGTTTTGCTCGTATACCCCACAATCTGCCGGTCATTGTTTATAAAATCTTCGTTCGCAGTTTTATCGCGAAGAAACTCGGGATTAAAAGCAAAATTGGCCTCAGGATATTTATCTTGGTAGCTTTGCGTGGTTCCCGGCCAGGCGGTTGATTTGATAGCAACAAGCTGATTTTCCGGGTCCGCGAGGTGAGACACAACGTTCGCTACCGCGTCGTCCACCATTGATAAATCCAGGCCATTTTCAAAGGGCGTTGGCACGCAGATAAAAATGAAGCGCGCGGAAGCTACTTCTTCAATTGAATCAAGGTTCTTATATTTATCGTAGACTTTGGCTTCCGTGAAAAAGTTCTTTACTGCCCCGCCGACCACACCACCGCCCACGATGCCGATTTTATGCTTGTCATGCATGGTTTCTTGGATTATTATTCAACCCCATTTGGAAATCTGCGCTGTCATAAAGACGTAATATAGTTTATTATTTCAGTAGAGATTTCTAATGGAGTTACTATTTATTGTACGATAATTGAGCTCATGAGTCAAAATGGCAAAAAGATAAAAATTCTCATAATAATCACCCAAGGCGAGATGGGCGGCGCTCAGCGCTATGTTTTTGATCTGGCTACAAATTTGGACAAGAATCGATACGAAATCCTCGCAGCCATTGGCAATGATGCGGAAACTTTGTCGAAAATTTTGGGGAATCAGGGATATCGGGTTTTCAAAGTCCGAAATCTCGTCAGAAATATTCACCCATTAAAGGATTTTCTCGCGATTTGGGAATTAAAAAAACTGATCAGGGAGCTTGATCCAGATATTGTGCATCTCAACTCGAGCAAAGCCGGAGTGATCGGCAGTTTTGCAGGCTGGCTGGCTGGAAAACCAGTCTTGTTCACAGCTCACGGCTTTGCATTTTTAGAACCGAACTCTTTTCTAGTGAGACAAATTTATTTCTGGGCGGAAAAATTAGCTTCAATATTTCGAAATAAAATTATTACTGTCTCTGAATTTGACAGAAAATCAGCTATAGCCGACAAATTGTCCAAGCAGGAAAAGCTCGTCACGATTCATAATGGGATTGCGACCTCTCCCGGCCTAACGACCACCCTCCCCACGCCTGGGGAGGGAAAAATCACCATCGGCACGATTGCCCATGACTATCCGACCAAAGATCTCAAAACCCTGCGGGCCGCATTTAAAATTGTCGAAGCTGACTTTCCAAATGCGCAGCTAAAAATCGTGAGCGGCGTATCAGATGCGGCACAACTGCTTCCCACGTTTGATATTTATGCCTGCTCCTCGATCAAAGAGGGTTTTCCTTACACGATTCTCGAAGCTATGCGAGCGGGATTACCGATTGTTTCTACGAATGTGGGAGGGGTTCCTGAGATGCTTACCCCCCACCTAACCTCCCCCACAGGGGGGGAGGAAACTGCGGTTGGAATCCTGGTGCCGCCAAAAAATCCTCAAGCTCTCGCTGAGGCTGTTATCAAAATTTTAAGCGACCCTATTCTCGCCCGGCGTCTTGGGGAAAACGCCAAACAAAAGTCCTTGCAGTTCACGCTCGCAAGGATGATTGAAAAAACAGAAAATGTTTATCAAGAACTGATTTACCATGCCAATTAGTCCGGAAAAACGCTATCTTTTGGCTTTTTTAGGTGTTGGAATTTTGGCTTCGATAATTTTTCTTACAGGACTCGGCAAGCCCGCGCTGCAGGACTATGACGAAGCGATTTATGCAAAAGTTGTGAGGGAAACCGTCTCCGGCACCGATCCATTAACCCTTAAACATCTCGGAAATCCCTGGTTTGAAAAGCCGCCGCTGTATTTCTGGCTGGCTATGATTTCATCAAAAATGTTTGGACTCGACGAATTCTCTCTGCGCCTGCCTTCGAGCCTGTTCTCCATCGCCGGAATTATTTTGATCATGCTGCTAGCCTGGGAAATAACAAAAGATAAATTCATGAGCCTGGTTACCGGTCTGATGTTTTTAACTATGGGCGCGCTGATCGTTGCCGGACGGCAGGTGCGCCTCGATGTTCCGGTTACTGTGGCAATTATGTTTTCTTTTTACTCATTTCTTTGCGGCTTAAAAAATCCAAAGTGGCTGATCGGAATAGGTATCGGTGTTGCTGTCGGCATAATGTTTAAAAGCATTATTGGATTTTATGCTTTTCCGGCTATTCTGATCTGGTCAATCATTTTCAAAAATTTTTCCTGGCTAAAGAACAAATATTTCTGGCTCGGAGGGTTTGCGGGACTCGCGATCATTTTGCCGTGGCATTTATACGAAACTGTAAAATTTGGCAGCGCTTTTTGGCAGGAATATTTTATACACCATGTACTTGGCCGATTTGGTGAAAATGTCATCGGCGGAGGACAAGCAGTTTCCAACTGGAACTATTTCAAATTTTCTTTTCTTTTCGAATTTCCCTGGTTTGCTCTTTTTGGCCTCGGTTTGCTTGCTTTACCTACTGCTCTGCTAAAAACAAATGGCCGAAAAAAAGAAGCCCTTGCGCTCGGCTGCAGTGCGGTATTTATCTTTACGGTTTTTGCTGCTGCAGGAACAAAGCTCTTCTACTATACCATCCCAGCAATTCCCTTCATGGCTCTGTTTCTCGGCCTTCTAGCTACAGATTCTTTAGCCCGCGCCAAGGCGGTTCATATCACTAAATATTATTTTGTAATATTCCTTCTGCTCACTGCGGGATTTACCAACGCCCTCTATGTCGGATTTAATAAACAAAAACAGCTGGCTGTGAACCAGTCTATTTCTGAAGATGAAAGAGGTGTTGGCCGCTTTTTGGCAACGAAAACCGATGTGGAAAAAATCTACGCTTTTGAATACGACTATTGGGATACGATCAGCTTTTACAGCAACAAACGGAGTTTTGAACTCATCAAAAATGGACAGAACATTCCGGCGGGGTCATATGTCGTCATCGAGCAGCAAGCATTCAAAAAACTGAACCTGCCAGAATCGATTCTGGAAAATATTCGAACCGATTACTCTGGGAATGTCCTAAGGCTGGTTTATCTGAAACCAAACTGATTTTACTGCTTATTTTGGGCTTCCAGCCGGATGATTTCATTTTTCACAGCTTCATTGTTTGGACTGATTTCCAAACTCTTTTTAAAATATTCAAGCGCTCTGCCAATGTTGCCAGTATCCCGATAAAAACCGCCGGCCAGAGCATACAAATCACTGCGATCAGGGTTGTTCTGTATTGATCTCAAAAGCAAGGCTTCCGTTTTTGCATTATCCTTGATTGCATTATAATATAGCTCAAAAAAATTGCGGATAGTCGGGATGTCGTCCGGATCATTGGCAATGGAGATGAGATAATTTTTCTCAGCCTTGTCATACTGTTTCAGATCAAAATGATAAAGAGCCGCGAGGTTGGAAAACGACAAAGAGTTTTTCGGACGGATGATGTTCGCGTATTCCCAGGCGATTCTCGCGCCCTCAAAATCGCCTAATTGCTGTTTGAGAAGCGCGATCTCGTTAATTCCTTGCAAAGAGTCAAAATTGGCTGCCACCACCTGATCCCTGGCCGTACGGAACTGCGCCAGCCGTTGTTCAATCTGTTCGGCGTTCAGATGGTCAGCACGGACAGCCGGGTCCGCGGCAATGCTGTCTTTCATGGCCTCTATATCCGGCTCATCATTCTGAGGTTTATTCAGTCTGGTGAAAGCAAACACAGCGCCAGCCGCTATTAGCATGATTATTACTATCTTTATGTATTTGCGCATGTATAATAAATAATCTAACAAAATTTTTACAAAAAAACAACCCCCCTCTTCTTTCAAGAAGAGGGGGGATTGCTTTCTGTCTCAAGAGAGACTAGATCAAGAGAGTCTTAGGACTTTGACAGCGATTGCTGTGTAGAAGTCGCGGACAATCCTGGCACGCGGTACCCATTGAACCACTCGGCCGTGTAGGTCGCAGTTGGTGTTGAGTTTCCGTAGTGCAAGTCTGACCAGACAAAATGGCCTGTTTCCTCATCAGCGACGGTTTCAGCATCGCCTGGGTGAGTACCAACGCCTGTGGCGTTTCTAAGAACCACATTCATACTGTCGCCGGCACTGGCATTAGCCACTGTTCCGCGCAGTTGGAAGGTCTTAGTAACACCGGCGCCGACGAAGCGGAATTCTCCGCCCTGGCCTACGCCATCAGTGCCTGTATCCAAGAGAATGGATATATAGTCTCTTCCGGCAGCCAGCTCGCCCGATGATTGGCGCGCCGCGTTGGTGGTGAGATCCTGCTGATTGGATGTGCCGTACTCTTCATAGAGTTTGAAGTCGGTTATGCTCACACCCGTTGTGGAAATCTCAAAGGCGGCCTTGTAGAAGCCGACATCACCCTTTGCGTCAGCGGTCAATGAGAAGGCGAACACGCCCAAATCACCGTCAGCCAAAGTGGTTGACAGAGGAACCCTGGCAAAGGTCGGCTGGGTCTTGTAGACCGTATATTGCTGACCGTCGAAGGTGCCTGATTTGTTGGCGGCAGAGATTGTCGATCCGGACGCAATGCCTTTACCGGCATACGCATCGGCAGCGACCGTTAGGCTTACGCCGTCCCCGGAATCACCTGTGTTGCCATCGCCGCCCTGGTTGGTTATAGCGGCAGTATCAACCTTGATGGTGAGCAGGTTTTGTCCGGAAGCCGGGTTCTTGTAGATGCGGAATTTGCCTTCAAGGCTCTGGAAGGTAATGACGTTAGTCGTGGTCGGAGACGCGGAAGCAACCTGGGTTGAACCCGCGAACAGATAGACCATGCTGAACTCATCGTTAAGCGCGCCGCCGTTGACGGCAGTAGCGCCGAGATGCAGTTCAGTCAAATCAATATCTTCATTAGTGGCGGTGAAGAGCAATTCGCCCACAGTAACCTTGCTGGAATTGCCTGTGATGTTCGCGCCTTGTGTCGGGCTAGTTCCCGAGGCGCCTACTGTGAACGTACCGGAAGCGACGATGGACATTGTTTGTCCAGTGCTACTGGTTACGGTCGGAGTGATGGCCGTGCTGGTGGACGCACCAGTGGCGGTCACACAGCCTGTGCCTTCACAGCCAAAAGCGTGGGTATCAGAGTCTGCATCCCCGGAAACAATGTCTCCCTTGAGCGTGAGGGTTTTGGAACTACCCTTGGTAATCACGATCGGATTCGTAAAGGAGAAGGTCGAGGTTGCAGGAGAGACAGTGCCGCTTGGCTGAATAATCGGTGAAAGCGCTGTCGTGCCATCATACAGAGTAAGGTTCGCGATGTTGGTCGGGTCGCTGTTGACTGCCCTATGGACGGTCGCCAGAGCGGTTACCCGGACATCCTCGCCGGAAGAAGTGGCATCCAAGACAAAGTTGGCAAACGTAAACTGGGTTTGTCCCACAAGTACGTTTTGCGCAGCCGGTGTCGTGGAGGTAGAAACCAGGATCGAGCCGGTCTTTACCGTCAGAGTGTCGAGAGTGACAGTCGAGGTTGGGTTGGCGGTGATGGTTTGGTTAGTTACCGTGCCTTTTGCAGTGACTTTGCTGTCTGGATCATCAACACCGACCTGGACAGTGTCATTGCCGGCAAAATCCGTGTTCATGTTCGCTACCACCGTGTACGTGTTAGTTCCCGTTGGGAAAATTATCGTATCGGTTGTGGTGGCCGCGTCAGGGCCGGTATTGTCCGCGCCGTCAATCGGCCCGGCAACTACCTTTCCTGCAGAATCCTTGACCACAATGTTGGTGAGGTCAGCGCCATTTCCTGTTCCGGTAACGGTCAGGTTCAAAACGAGTCTGGTCACCTGGACCGGCTCGCCTTGGACAGTGGTTTTGAAAGCACCGATAACCTGACTGTTTACTCCTTCGGCCAGATTGAGGGAAGCAACTACGCCCTTCGAGAAGGTCAAAGCGCCTGAATCAATCGTGGTGTTCGGAGCGTTGAAGAACGGAGAGGTCGCGTTCGGATAAGTCGGAGTCATGTAATAAGCATAGGTCTTGCCTATTGCTACCACATCCGTTTTCTTATCGAAATCAAAACTGATTGTTCGAGAAGACCCGTCGACTATATCAAGGCGGACATTGAACTCTTTGTTTTCGCCTTTCTTGATGACGATCGGGGTAGCCAGTTTGAAGGTGGCTTCTTTGCTCGTCGGTTTGCTGACCGTGGCGATTACTGCGCCATCAACCATAAGCTCAAGGTCTTTGACATCGCCGTCAGCAGCAGTGCCGTTTTGGTAGAAGCGCATTTGCTGGACTTCGATATCTTCCACAGAGTTAGCCGAGACTCGGACGCCGGAAACAATGTAATCATTGATACCGACCTGCTGAGTCGTGGCTGCTGGGTTCTGAGAACCAGCTGCGATAGTAACCGCTCCAATGGCAAGAGTGCCATTCATGGTCATGGTGCTGCCTGTAATCGGCAAGCTTCCGGAAACGGTTGCTGTGCCGGAAGGCGTCGCACTGACCAATCGCAGGGCAGCGGTTTCACCAGCTTGCAAGGTGCCGGACATGTTGGCGGCAAGCATGATGGATTTGGTTGTCCCCGCTTTGACTGTAATGTCATCAGCAAAGGTTACCTGGTGGGTTGAGCCAAGAGTCTTTTCATTCCCGATTTGGGAAGCAACTCCGACTGAAACACCGCCAGAGACATCCAAAAGAATGATGTCGGTAAAGTTGGAGTCCTGGGAAATACCAGTGCGCTCCACAACCATGGAATCGATGATCACGTCAGAGGCTCCTGCTGTGAAATTGACTTTGGTGAAGCCAACCCGGGCCGCATTTTCAACAATGGTCCCGGCAGCCGGAGTGTCAGACGCGAGTGATACGGATACTGTTCCCGCTGATACTGGCGGAGGTGTTGGACCCGGAGGGGTCGGAGTGCCTGCGTCAGCGCAGTAATTAGCTCCGGCGGTCAAACCGGCAGTTGAACCTGCGACCGGCGTGGAAAAATTGAATCCAAAGCCAGTGTAGCAGGAAGCTGATGGAAATCCGCGCTTCGTGGTCGCGGTTACGGCAAAGAGCGTGCCGGAATCGTTGACCAAAGTTCCGGTGCGGAAGGAAGCGTTTCCTTCGTTTGCCAGAGCAAGGTCAGCGCTGTTAGCAGCCACTACATCGCCAAAACCAGCGCCCCAGGAGTACAAGACTCCCGGTTGCGGGACGCCTTGTCGGCCAGTGGCCGAAACTCTCCAAACGGTCCCACTGGAAACAACAAATGTTCCTTCCATGTGGGCCATGGATGCGTCGCTAATGTTTGATCCCGCTGTAACTCCAGCAAGGCTTGCGTTAACAACGCTGCCAAAACTGAAGCCAGAGCCTGTGAAGGCCGCGGCAGAAGTGAAGCCATGCTTCGTTCCGCCGGAAACTTGATAGACAGTACCACCATCATTAAACAGGACGCCTGAACCCCATCCCAAAAGTCCGCCGTCTGGCAAAGCCAGGTCAGCAGAATTGGCTGGGACAACGTTGGCAAAACTGTAGCGATGGCTAAGGAATTTGGCCAGGGAATCAATTCCATGGCGCATGGTTCCATCATCGGATACATGCCAAACAGTCGTTCCAGAGAGAACGAGAGTACCTGCTGGGTGCGCTTCAACGGCTCCTGCTACAGTGAGCAGGCCGCCAAAGGCCCAGAGAGCAGTGGTAACTGCTAAACCCGCAGCAAAGACCTTTTGTGAAAAAGATCTATTAGGTTTATGCATTTATGCTCCAATGTAGAGGTTTAATTGTTCAATTGCGACAATCAAAATTCTCTACAAAATTACTTTAATTAATTATCCTTTGTCCACACCTGTCCCAAGCAAAAAGAGTCTCATGCTTTGGCTGATTAGACATCGACCTGATCTAATACCAAAGCAAACAAATCCCTTAAAAGGGCAGGCTCGAAAAAGCTAAATTAAGTTGATCGTTTCCGAGATTTTTCCTCACGGTAAATTATGGTGCTATTAGATGCTTTATTGGACGTAGAATCCAAGTCTACTGTTACAAAGTACTGCACAATAAACATCCAAGAAATGCAAATAATATACTAGTAATCATAAATTTACTGTCCACTGCTGTCAATTGTGCATATCAGTAAAATTGAGCTTGTTTTCTATTGTGGATAACAATGAATAAAAAATGGCTTATCTAAGCCATAAATTAAGCATTTTAAAAAAATAAAAAGTTATCCACTTACGACTCAAAATTGCTTGAACCGTGAATTTATTAATCTTGTATATACTTTAACAAGGAGGACACTATGAAATCGCTGATACTAACTGTCGTCTTGTGTGCTTTGTTTGCCATACCGCTCGGGGCGCAAGGTCGAATCCAGCCCGTTTGGACAGAATACCCTCTTATTGCCATGGCCGCGGGAATCCAAGGGCAAGTCGAATTAACCGCACTGGTTGATAAGACAGGTAAGATACAGAGAGTCCAAATCTTATCAGGGCAGCCAATACTTGCCAAGGATGCCCAAACAAACTTAGAAAAATGGATATTTGCTACCGCCGATGCTGAACAACAGGTGGTAGTAACCTATATCTACATCCTAGACCAGCGAGTAACCGGCAAAAGAATGGAGTTCGACGGTCGGACTAAGACCATCACTATAGCAACCGCGCGTCCGCCAGTCGCGCCTTAAAACCTGAATTCAAGCAGGTGGAGCTCAGAACGCAAAGTCGTTCTGAGCTTTTCTTATTGCCAATCTTACGCTCTCAGAGTGCCTCTTAAAGGAGGCTCGCA
>Ga0155041_110_pt2 | contig 80744 bp, 93 predicted proteins | sample RifCSPhighO2_01_FD_106009 | JGI IMG/M metagenome (GOLD analysis project Ga0155041, IMG submission 106009) | Candidatus Doudnabacteria bacterium RIFCSPHIGHO2_01_FULL_46_14 | reverse complement strand
CCGCATGTTGGCTTCAAAAAAACCGATTAGTTCGTTGTTGGTGGGAACGGTGGGAATCGAACCCACGACCATCAGCTTAAAAGGCTGTTGCTCTACCGACTGAGCTACGTTCCCATCTTTACCTTGAACATTATAATCAAATATCGAGAAAAAATCAATCGCTTTTTGAGGGATTTTTTGCTAAGCTAATTTATATGATCAAACACATTTTCTTTGACGCGGATGGAATGGTAGTGAGCAAGCCTTATAGGTTTAGTGAAGTTTTAGCCCGTGATTACGGCATAACTTCAGAGGTCACAAACCTTTTTTTTAAAAATGAATTTCTTGAGGTCGAGACAGGGAAAGCTGATCTGAAAGAGCAGTTGCCGAAATATCTGCGGCAGTGGGGCTGGCAAAAATCCCTGGAAGAGTTTTTAGCTTATTGGTTTAAAAGCGAAAATTATATTGATACTGAGGTTATAAAGAGCATTAAATCTCTGCGGAACGGGAGGATCAAATGCTATCTGGCCACCAACCAGGAGAAATACCGCGCAGCATACATGAAAAACGTCATGGGTCTTGATGAAAACTTGTTTGATAAAATTTTCGTATCCTGCGAGGTTGGGTATCTAAAGCCAAGTGCGGAATTTTGGTCAGCAATCGATAATAGTCTAGGGGAACTTAACAAAAATGAAGTGCTGGTTTGGGATGATAAGGAAAAATGCGTGGCGGGAGCGAAGCAGATCGGATTTCACGCCGAACTATACAGGAATTTTAGAGACTACCGAGAGATTCTCGGTAATTACCCGATAAAGTAGGCAGTAGTAATATTTTTTTAAGTCTTGCCGGGGTTACCAAACTGTGATATTTTTTATACATTCCAAATTGAAGGTTTGAGATGAAATCCAAGCGAGCCCAAAGGGAAGCGCTGGCTTCTTTTCTCGCAGGTAGTAAGAGTGGGACTCCGACACCAGCAAGCGCTGGAGGCTCCGTGACCAATTCAAGCACTCTACCAAAATCGGAGCAGCGACGCATTCCGAAAGTCCATCCTACAGGGCCATGCGATATCAACATCCAATGTGTATTCTGCGCCAAAGGGTATGTTGACTATATTCTTGGCATACAGACTTGCCCTTATTGCGGGAAGAAAATGGAAGTTGTGCGGCCTGACGTCGTCCGTACTCGACGTGAAGAACGTGAGGATGCAGGATTCGTGCGGCGTCCACTTTTCGGCGCTAGAGGACGTTTCTTCGATGACTAGAGTCGGGTTGGTCGAGGCCAGATGCCTTGACCGACCCTTTTTGTTTGTAGCGAGTTCAGTGTTAAAATAGGTTGAAAGGAAAAATTATGAAAATTTTAATTATTCTCGGTTCCACGAGACCCAACCGCGAAAGCGAAAAGGTTGGGAGATGGGTTTTGAGAGAAATCCAAAAACGTGCCGAGTTCGACGCCGAGCTTATTGACCTTCGCGACTGGCCTCTGCCGTTTTACAATGAGGTCGCAGGTCCGGAATCAATCAACGGCAATTATTCTATCGAGTTGGCAAAAAAATGGGAAGCCAAGGTGGGTGAGGCTGATGGTTTTATAATCATCGCTCCGGAATACAATCACGGTTATCCGGCTGTGCTGAAAAACGCTCTTGATTATACTTATATATCTTGGAATAAAAAGCCAGTCAGTTTTGTGAGTTACGGGGGGTCAGCTGGTGGAGCGCGTAGCGTGGAACAGCTAAGGCAGGTCGCAGTAGAACTGCAAATGGCGCCTTTGCACAAAGGGGTCCATATTCCTATGATCTGGACAGCTTGGGATGAAACCGGGAACAAATTAAAGGACGAGCTGGCCTGGAGTAGACGTTTGGTGCCTTTGTTTGACGAGCTGGCCTGGTGGACAAAGGCTCTGAAAACAGGCCGTCAGCAAGGCTAATTTTGTAAAAGATTACAATTCTCGAACGGCTCATACGTGTATGAGCCGTTCTTTTTTGCCTGCCTGCCGAAGGCGGTATATAATATCTATCCAACGTTCCTAATTTTTCCAAGGAGAGTCCATATGTGCGGAGTATTCGGTGTAGCAGTCATTTCGGATAAGCCGGAGTTCAGCGCGGCAGAAACCGTGTTCGGCGGTCTGTGGGCTCTCCAGCATCGAGCCCAAGACAGTGCGGGAATCGCGGTTGACAACGGTCAGGAAATTCAGCTGCATAAAAAATTGGGGCTTGTTGAACAGGTCTTCAGTCAGCAGGATCTGGATCGACTCATCGGCAAGGTCGCTATTGGGCACCTTCGTTATCAAACCCAAGGCGAGGATTCAGTGGAGAATGCTCATCCAATCTTGGTTGATTCTAAATATGGGCGAATCGCCATATCTCACAACGGCGACCTCATGTTCGCCAAAGAAGCTCGAGCGCAGCTGAAATCGAATACCTTTACCTTTCAAACAACAACCGATACAGAGGTCATCCTTCATCTCATTACTGCATCCAAGCAGGAGCAATTTATCGATGCTCTGCGTGAGGCTTTGGAGATGGTGGGGCCGTCCTATGCAATTGTGATGATTCAGGCGGGTTTTCTGATTGGAGCACGGGACAACTATGGAATGCGCCCGCTCTCGATCGGAAAACTTGCTGATGGATCGTACGTCCTCGCATCGGAAACCATTGCGTTCGACGAAGTCAATGCAGTGTTTCAGCGCGACGTTGAACCGGGAGAAATCGTCGTAATCCACGGCGCGGAATTGATGTCGATCAGGACGACAGCCAAACCAACACACGATCTTGCGCAGTGCGTTTTCGAACACGTCTATTTTGCCAGTCCCGGCAGCATTATGTTTGGCAGAACAGTCCAGACCAGCCGGGAAGGAATGGGTAAAAATCTGGCAGAAGAACATCCGGTTGATGCTGAGATTGTCGTTCCTGTTCCTGATTCGGGATCGCCGGCCGCGGTCGGATATTCGACTGCATCTGGCGTACCGATTTGTCTTGCAATCCTGCGGCATCAGTATGCAGGACGGACGTTCATCACTCGGGGAGAAAAAGTCCGGAGCCTGAAGGCCCACCGTAAATTCAAGGTGATTAGAGGAATGGTCAACGAAAAGAGAATCATACTCATTGATGACTCTCTGGTCCGCGGCAACACCATGAAAAAACTGATCGAAAAGCTTCGTAAAGCCGGAGCTACCGAGATCCACGTGCGCATTGCCTGCCCCCCAACAGTTTCGCCTTGCTTCTATGGCGTTGACACTCCGACCAAGGGGGAGCTCAAGGCCGCTGTGAACACCATCCAAGAGATCTGCGAATTCATTGGTGCGGATTCTCTGGAATACCTGTCCCTCGGCGGACTGCTCAAGGCTGTGCGCGGATCGACGAACAAGTTCTGCGTAGCTTGTTACACTGGCAAATACCAGACACCTCTCAGCCAAGAACGAGCTGGAGATTTGTCAATGGTTTGAGAACGCTCCGTGATTGAAGAGAGTAAGGAACTGGTGGGCCATCATACCACCTTCCTTGCTCCTTTTTGTTATAATAAGTTCGTATGAGTATTTCCGATGATCAATTCATTCTTTTAGAAAAAGTCAGCAAAATCTTGCTCGGCACTTATAATTTTCGGGATTTAGCCAGGCAGTCTGTAGCGCTGGTAGTAAAAGAGCTTAAAAATCAGGGGCTGGTTGCTGCCGGTGTCTTTCGCGTGCTTGCATCCGAAAATAAACTTTCGGCTTATGCTTATTCGACCAAATACTCGCGCGTAATTGATAAAATTTTACCAGCCAGGTTTTCCGAACTCAGCATTTCTCTTGCGGAAACTAAAAATTTGGCAGTAAAAGCCGCAGTTACTGACCAGATTCAGCAAAGCAGAAGGCTGGCGGATTTCTCCTCCGGCGTCCTCGCAGACGACGTCACCAATCGCGTCCAAAGATTTACCAAAACGAAGCTCGGTATAGCTTTTCCCATACATTCCCGGTCTGGCAGAGTCGCCGGAGTGATTTTGTTTGCGGTTACCGAGGAAAAGCTCAGCGGCGAACAAATGGCCTTGTTTCAGACCTTTGCCAATCAGCTTGGGCTGGCGTTTTCTAACGCGATAGCCTTTGAAAAACTCATGCATCAATATAAGCAAAAATCAGAGGATGTTCACGATCATGACAATGAACCGTCTATAAAATTTACTTTGCGCATCACGCCGCGCGAGGACAAAAGGCTGGAAGAACTGGCCCGCAATAGGGGAATAACCAAGGCTGAACTCATCCGCGAACTTTTAGACAAAATCTAGTTGACAAGCCAAGTCCTCATCATTAAACTGGTGCCCGCAAGGCACCTTTTAAATTTGAGGTGGCGCAATAGCCACCGCGAAGGGGGATCATGGATAAGAATTTAATTGTGGGGGTCATCCCCGACGGAAATCGTACTTGGCGCGCAACAAAAAACCCTTCAATGGACATGGTTGAAGTTTATAAGCGGGGAGCAAAGATTGCCGCGCAAATCGTCCAGCACGCCCTCAAGCGTGGGGATGTAAGCCGCTTAGTTTTCTTTGCACTTTCAAAACAAGACGTGAGGCACAGAACAAAGAATGAGCTTGCGGGAATTTATGAAGGGACCCATGAGTTCATTTCCCTGGTCGATTCTATGCAAGATGCCTCCATTCGATGCTATGGAGACACCAACAGCCGCTATAGATTGGTCCAGCTCGGCAATGCCTGTAGGATGCTAAGGCTACGGCGTGAAGGCGCATGTCTGCATATTGATCTTTTGCTGAACTATTCAGCGGAATGGGATTTTGCAGTAAGAAAATTAAGGACGAGAAGTATTCCGGAAATTGATGCAGTAATTCGGACATCTGGAACACAGCGCCTCAGCGGGTTTCTCCCCTTGCAGTCAAGTTATGCTGAACTGTTTTTCCCTTCAACGCTTTGGCCGGATTTTACCACTGCCGAATTCGATGAAGTTCTCACTAGAGTGATTCACACCAAAGAAGATTTCAAACGCCGTGGAGGACGTGGTGCGTAACAAAAAACGGTCGGGGATTTTATTCCTCTGCCGTTTCTTTTTTTTCTGTTTCTCCGGGGAATTTCCAGGTGGCGTATTTGCATTCGGGATATTTGTTGCAGCCCCAGAATTTGCGGCCGCCTTTTTTGCGGGAAAATTTTTCAATGATTTCGCCCTGGCCGCATTCGGGACATTTCACGCCGGTTTTTTTTTCAATCTTTTCAATATGTTTGCATTCCGGGTATTTGTCACAGCCGATGAAAAAGCCGAAGCGGCCTTTTTTGACTACTAGGTGGCCGTGTTCGCAGACTGGGCATGCTCCGCCGATCTGCGCGTTTTCTTCTTTGATCTTTTTTTCTGCGGCTTCTTCTTCCGGCAGTTGTTTCGTGCCTTTGCAAGTGGGATAGTCAGTGCAGGCCATAAACTGGCCGAACCGGCCAAATTTGATGACCATATTTTTGCCGCAGATCGGACAGGGGACATCTGTCTGCTGAACCTGTTTTTTTACGGACGTCTTTTTTTCCTCGAGGTTTTCCTTAAACGGGGCGTAAAACTCACGGATGACTGGTTGCCATTTCAGTTTTCCCTCGGCAATGCCATCCAGATCTTCTTCCATTTTTGCGGTGAATTCATAATCCACGATTTTGGGGAAATGCTCGACTAGAATGTCGTTTACCAGAATGCCAATGTCTTTGGGAAAGAATTTTTTTTCCTGCTTTTCTACGTAGCCGCGTTCGAGGATCGTAGAAATCGTTGGGGCATAGGTGGAAGGGCGGCCAATGCCGTAGGATTCCAGAGCTTTCACGAGAGATGCATCAGTAAACCTGGGCGGCGGTTCAGTGAAATGCTGGACACCGTCCAGGGATTTTAGATCCAAGATTTGCGTTTTGGTAAGAGCCGGCAGTTCACCTTCAGCCAGACCTTCTTCCGCGTCATCCTCATCGCGGCCTTCCAGATAAACCTTCATGAACCCGTCGAATTTCATGACCTGACCGGTAGCCCTGAACATATATTTTGGTATTGTCGTAGACTCTGAGCTTGTCGAATGGGCTGAGATATCTACGCTCGTCTGATCAAAAATCGCTTCCGGCATTTGTGAGGCTAGGGCTCGTTTCCAGATAAGGTCATAGAGTTTCACGTGTTTGGCATCAATGTCCGCGCCTTCGAGCTTGTCCTCTTCAATAGAAAAATCAGTCGGTCGGATCGCTTCGTGCGCTTCCTGCGCACCTTTGCTTTTCGTTTTGAAGCGACGCATGAAACCATTATAGTTTTCGCCGAATTTGCTTTTGATAATCTCCTGGGCCTGCGCAAGCGCGCTTTCCGCAAGATTTACTGAATCAGTACGCATATAGGTGATGTATCCGAGCTCGTAGAGTTTTTGCGCCAGCATCATGGTCTGTTTGGCGGACATCCCCAGCTTGCGCGCGGCTTCCTGCTGGAGGGTGGAGGTGGTGAACGGGGCGGCCGGGGAGCGCTTGGCTTCTTTTTTAGTAATCTCTTCTACTTTATAGGCAGCGCCTTTAAGGTCAGAGACGATTTTATCACCCCGCTCTTTGGAGGCAATGTCGAATTTTTTTAAGGAAGTGCCGGAAATAGAATGGAGCCTGGCGGAAAAAATTTCATTCTCTTTATCTTGTGGTGACAGCTTGGCCTCAATGGTCCAGTATTCTTCTTTTTTGAATTTCTCAATGTCCCGCTCGCGCTCCACAATGAGGCGCATGGCCACAGATTGCACGCGTCCGGCAGAGAGACCGTATTTGATCTTGGTCCATAAAAAAGGCGAGAGTTCATAGCCAACCAGCCGGTCCAAAACCCGCCGGGCTTGCTGGGCATCGACGAGATGCGGATAGATGTGACGGGGATTCTCCAAGGCCTTTTCAATGGCCGCTTTGGTGATCTCATGAAAGACGATGCGCTTGGCTTGTTTCTCATCGAGCTTCAGGGCGTGTACAAGGTGCCAGGCAATCGCCTCGCCTTCACGGTCCTCATCAGTCGCGAGAATTACTTCGTCCGCTTTTTTGGCCAATTCCTGCAGATCCTTAACATGTTTCGATTTGTCGCGCGGGATGAGGTATTCCGGCTCAAAATCATGCTCAATATCAATGCCCATCTTGCTTTTCGGCAAATCGCGGATATGACCAAAAGAGGACTCGATTTTGAACCCTTTGCCCAAAAATTTGCTGATTGTTTTCGCTTTCGTCGGCGACTCGACGATTACCAGTTTAGACATGTGCTAAGTTTTAACAGACAAACTTCATTCTGTCAAGAATTAACAGTAAAAAAGTCAATGTACCATAGTTTAACCGATCGGTTAATTCATGGTACATGCAAATTAAACTTCTTAATCAATTCCTTGTCGCCGAAAAACCGATTTGCCTGCAATAAATGCACGCAGGGGGTTATTTTTAGATAGTCAGTTATTAAATCGATTTCTGTTTTGCATTCATAGGGAAGCACAAATACACTTCTTTGAAAATGAAAAAAACCAAGCTCTTTCAATTTTCGTCGAAAAGTTTGCCTAGTCCCGCTGTTTTTTTCCGGAATATCAAAGGTTAATAGCCGCCATGCACCATCCCACACGGTTCTTTTGATGCGAATTTTTTGAAATTTGATCTGATTAAGCCGTCTTAACCCCAGTTTTGTGAGAAGAACTTGACCTTTTGGGGACCGTGCCGGAAAGGTGATGAATTTTTTATGCTTGAGATAATAGAGCCTTCTCTGGATTTCTCGTCGATTGTATTTTTCCATGTACTTTTCCGGATCCAAAAGCAGCTCCATGGTCGCATTCTTCATTGAGATCAACTTCAAGATTACATCCTCTATATCCCAGCGATTTTTGTTTCGAAATGATCCTTGATATCCCATATATTTCAATGTACCACATTTTAACCGATCGTGTAAACCGTGGTACATTGATTTTTGAATCTTGCGTTATTTTAAATTGTTGTTTATAATATCAGCAGTATGGTCAACACGTTAAGAATCGAGAATAAGGCAAAGAAGACCCAAAACACACGTGGGGTATTCTGTCTTGGCCATTGATTTAGAGAATAGTTCTTAACAAAAACCAAGCACCCCACAAGGGTGTTTTTCATATCGGAGGAAAGAAAGATGGGAACCTGTGCGAAACCTGAGCATGCGGTCCAAAGAGAACTTGGTGTCATTGATCTAATACCAGCCCGAAGGGTCGAGGTTTTAGGTTGCGGCTGTGCATTAGTATGGCCTGAGGGAACTACCCCATGCACTATCGTCCATCCTGGAGTAACGCCGGCAACTCTAGAGCAAATAGTCAGTTGTTTAGGCAATGGTATGTCCTGGAGAGAGGGTAGAATTTTGGAGTGTGGCTGCACACAGACAAAAATCGGCGGAATACTTATCGACGCGAAGACTTACCATAATCTTCAAGAGAAATGTCCCTAAGTCGCGCCCGTTGAAGTAGTTAAGTCATTAAGCGCAAAAAAGGGGAGCCTTCGGGCTCCTCTATTTTTTTGTCTAAAAAAACGCGGCGGCCTCTGAAATGGCGAGGTCGCCGGTAATACATGAGTGTCGCAAAAATGCTTGTTACTTATTTCGTAAGCCCTCGAGCGATCGTCCTTGCAACCGTGACTTTATTTTCTCTCGAGGAATCGTCGACCGATAGTCTCCCGACCTGAACGGCATGCCAGAGGTCAAAGGCCTTAGTCATATCCGTCAGTTGCCGTTTGCGGTTGGATGCGAGATTACTTTTCTCGAGCTGTTTCAGTTCGTTTCGAAGCGGCGTCATAGCAGCTTCAATCCTATTGACCAGGCCGATTGCCTTGGGTTTTGTGGCCGCGAATTTCTTTTTCGATTGGTCAAAGTTGTAGACAGCGCTGCGGTATTCGCTAGTCATGGTGTCGAAACTGCCCTCCCCCCAATCTTTACGCTCGAGCAGTTCCAACTGCTCGAGATCGTAGGTATTCGCCCTGTTGGCGATTTGGAAATCAGCGACTGCTGCTTCCACCTGTTGTACCTGCTGACGGATCTCAGCGGGATAGAACGGGAAAAGGGTCTGCCAGCTTTGGGCGATGTCGCTTGCCAGTACCGGCACGGCAACGAGAAACACGATCGCGCAAGCGAACATCATCTTTCTTTTCATAATTGTCACTCCTTAGTTGTTTTTGGTCAGGTTCAGTGTGTCTAGAATTTTATTCTTTTCTGCTTCATTTGCCAAGCGTGGGCAGCAGTAGTTGTCGATTATGATTGGAATGAGTTCATAGGATTTTAATTCCGGGCCGCTAAATTCCAGTTTGACCATCAAGCCTTCGCGGGTTTCCTGGGACCACATTTGGTCAAACACGAAATTTCCGAGAGAGTAGAAGATGAGGCCTTTGCGGGGTTCTTTCGCCCCTCCCTTACCCTCCCCCTCAAGGGGAGGGAATAATTCAAGAGGGGAATAAACCTCAATATCCTGGATCCAGTGCGGGTGATGGCCGATGACTACGTCTGCCCCGGCGTCTATTGCGGTGTGGGCAAAATCTATTTGTTGCTGGTTGGGGTGACGAGTATATTCTGTACCCGCGTGCATATTGACGATTATTACATCAGACTTATTTTTTAATTCCGCGACGTCTTTTTGCACCTGCTCAATATTCATTGTCGCGATTTGTGGATGAGTGCTTTTGCCGCCGTCATTGAAGGCAGTGTAGGAATAAGAGAGAAAGCTAAATTTCACCCCTCCCTCGCCCTCCCCCTCAAGGGGAGGGAATACAACTCCGTTGTGGGCTTCGGTTAAATCGTGGCCAGTGCCGACGGGAAGGATGTCATGGGATTTAAGGTAATCAATCGTAAAATCAATATTGTCTTGCCCTTGGTCAAACGAGTGATTGTTGGCAGTGGAGAGCACGTCAAAGCCGGCGTTGATCACGCCGTCAAAATGCCGGGTCAGGCAGCGGAATACCAAGCCCTCGCGGAGAGGGATTTGTGAATCAGAAAGCGGGCATTCGAGATTGCCAAATGTGATGTCCGCGTTCTTCAAAAAGTCCTGAAGATTTAGGAACGGCAGATCAGGGTTTTTTGCCTCCTCGATTTTTGTACCCACATTTCGCGAGAGCATGATGTCGCCGACTGCGATGAGGGTGGTGGTTTTTGGAGGTTCGGGAAGGTTTGGAATGTTGCTTAAGGAAATTGGTGCGATTGCTTTATCATGCCAGAGGATTATTGCGAGAAAGATTAATGCTAATAATAACCCCTCCCTACCTCCCCTTAGGCTAAGGGGAGGAGTCCCTCTCTTAGGGTAAGAGGGGTTGGGGGAGTTACTGTCTTGAAATAACATACTGATTTGCGCCAAGGTTGCGGACCTTGCCTTTCATTTCCATGATCATTAGGGTGGCGGCGACTGTGGCCGCCGGCAGGCCCGATGTTTTTACGACCAGGTCCACATGAATGGGTTCGCGTTTGAGGAGTTTCAAAATCATTTCTTCCTCTTCGTTGTCGCCAATGATTTCCTGGGTGATAAGCTGGGTTTGGAGTGAATTCAGATTCAGCTCTTCGAGAATGTCATTTGCCGAGGTCACGGCTTTGGCCCCCATTTTTAAGAGGTTGTTCGGTCCTACTGAGCCGGGATTGAAAATCGAGCCTGGCACAGCAAAGACCTGGCGATTTTGATCCAAAGCGTGCTGGGCAGTGATAAGCGAGCCGGAATCCGCAGCCGCTTCGATCACCACCGTGCCAAGGGACATTCCGGAGATGATCCGGTTACGATACGGAAAATGATGTTTGAGGGGCGGCGTGCCGAGGGGCATTTCGGAAATGATTGCCCCGCCGCGTTCTAAAATATTTTGGGCAATCATGCGGTTGGATGCCGGATAAATACTATCAAGGCCGCAGGCCAGCACCGCGATAGTCCGTCCGGAAGCCAAAACAGCGGTCTGATGGGCGAGCGCGTCAATGCCGAGCGCGAGACCTGAAACTATGGTGAGATTGGCGCGCACCAGATTTGTGACCAGTTCCTGCGCGACCTGTTTGCCATAGACGCTGAATTTTCTCGTGCCCACCACTGCAATCGCCATTTCATCCTGCGGTTGAAATTCTCCCAGGATATAAAGCACCGCCGGCGGATTGGGGATCTCCCGTAAAAGTTTGGGATAAATCTCGTCCTGGAAAGTGACGAGTCGGATATTGAGATCGGCGAGTTTAGCAAACTGCTGGTGCGGGTCTATTTTCTGCCTAGTTTCTAAGATTTTACCCACCAGGCTGGTATCGAGACCGCTTTGCTCGATCTCGTTTGCTGCCGCGTGCCAGGCGGTTTTTAGATCCGGGAAAAAATTCAAGAGTTTCCGCAAACGGACCGCTCCGATTTGAGGGATCAGGTTGAAAGCATTAAAATAAGGGTAGTCAGGGTTGGTCATCGACCCCGTTAGAAACTTTTAGTGTTCGTTTGCTTGAGTTCATAATTTTTTCGAATGTTTTACACAGGGTTTTCTGACGGGGTTGACGAAACGGCTATTTTGTGCTAATATACCTTCTTATAAGTGCTCTTTATGCTACCCTCGAGTGGCGAAAGCGAGTTTCATCCCTCCTAGAGCTCGTCAGTAACCTCAAGTTAAGGCAGAACCGGTTATCCGGTGCGGTCTTGCACTCGTTGGTAGCATTGAGAGCGCTTTTATTTTCGCTTCAGTATAAATAAAGAGTTCAAAAATTAAAATGGGAAATTATCGGCCCGATTACACAAGACGCGAGTCGTTGCGGGCGGGCAGTTCAAAATTTAAAATTTTTTCGATCTGTTCAATTGCTTGCGGGATTATTTCTTTTTGTAATTTTGCTTCCTCTTCTTCGGTAAATTTTTCCAAGACGTAAGCATCGGTCGGCGGCGTTCTACGCCCTTGTCTATTTTCAATACCAATCCTAAGGCGCGTGAAATCGCGTCCTACATTTTCTATTACGGATCCTACGCCATTGTGGCCGGCAGGTCCGGAATCTTTGGAAATTCGAATTGTTCCTATGGGTAGATCCATTTCGTCATGGACAATCAGCAGATGATCGTTTTGGATTTTGAAAAAGTTTTTTAAGGCCGCCACAGCAGTTCCGGAATCGTTCATGAAAGTTTGCGGTTTGGCCAAAATCACCCGAGTCGTCTGGTGATCAAAGGCCGAGGTTTGGGATTTAAATTTTACCTCGTCAATAAATACGGCGGAAAATTTGTCCGCTAGCGCATCCAGCACCCGAAAGCCGATGTTGTGGCGCGTATGTTCGTATTTTTTACCGGGATTGCCGAGTCCCGTTATTAGAAGAATTTTCACCCGCCCAAATTTTTCCGGAATTTTATTAATTTTTGTCATAATATAGAGAGAAAAATTTCAGTCGGGTAAATCATCTTTTTATATCAGGGGTCACAATGATCACAAAATCCGCGCCGTCAGTGGCCAGTGTGCTGAAGGGGAACGGACTAGAAGCGGTTTTTATCTTTAGGGTGTCTTGCAGGTAGGATAGCGTTTGCGGTTTTTTGCCGCCGGTGTTGTCATAGATAACGCTCTGGGCATAAACAGCATCGCCGGTGAAATTGCCAAGGATCGGTTTGACGTGCGGCATTTTCAGAAGCCCGGCAGTATAGCCGGCTAGTGGTTCTCCAGTAGCAGCGTTTTGAATCTCGATCCGTGGGTTTTCGCTAGCCAGGCGTGCGTCTACGAATTGATTTTTCCAGAACTCCCGGATCGCTGAGAAATCGCCAAATCCTTGGCAGGGGACCAAAAGATATGCCCCATCTTCCGGCGAAATATAATCGCACAAAAGACCGCTCTCGTCATCAAGGCTTTGCGAAAGAATGTTTTCCTGCTCAGCGTCTTTGGTGAGATCATAGAGCCGGCGCAGCTCCGCAGGCCCGAGGTTAGTGCGGAAATGATCGGAGACGTCATCAAGGAGTTTACTGACCAGGTTAAAATTGGCCAGAACCTTCACGCGCAAGACCCGGTCCTTGAGAGATTTGAGCACGATCTGCTGGCGGCGCGATCGCGCAAAATCCGAGCCCTGGCCATTGTCGCCGTGCCTGGAGCGCACGAACTGTAGAGCGCGCCTACCATCCATACTTTGCTGCCCTTTTTCAAAAACGAGAGGCGACAGATAGCCGCCTTTTTCGTCTGGAAATTCCCGGTCAGTGAACGGCATTTCAACATTCACGTTTATTCCGTTCACATGGTCAACGATTTGTTTGAAGCCCTGAAAATCAATCACCGCGTAATAAGGAATATCAATGCCTAGAAATCCTTCCACGGCTTTTCTGGCAAGATTTGGTCCGTCATGCTTGTTTTCCGCTTCGCCATAGGCATAGGCAGAGTTTATTTTTTTTATGCCAAATCCCGGGACCTCGACTGCAAGGTCGCGCGGAATGGAAAATAAACTGACAGCAACGCCTCCATCTTTTTTTTGCGAGGGTTTGAGGGTAGCCAAGATCATAGTGTCTGCGAGAGTAGCTCCGTCGTGATTGCCGCCGGCAATACCCATTAGCAGGATTTTTATTTCTCCCTGCTGTTCCCCGATGACGAGTTTGTCAGAGGAAATAAATAGCCTTCCGAATGAGAATTTTTGTCCCTCGAAAATTTTCTGGGCAAAGATTACCAATTTACTGCCCATGAAAATCCCGCTGGCCAAAAGCAAAAACATGAAAATTATCGCATAAAGCCGAAACCGCGAGCGCTTGCGCTGCGGCGGTTCCGGAGAAAATTGTCCCGAGCCACTCGGGCGATTGATCGCATCAAGCATGGATTCAATTATAGCAAAATAGCACGCTTTTTGGTATTATTTAAATACTCCAAAGGGCGCATAGCTCTCCGACCCGTGTCGGAGTCCTCCCGACCGATTTCGGAGTCCGATGTGAGATCGGACGACTATGGTCGGACAGTGGTAGAGCGCGCCGTTCACACCTGCCCGACTTTGAATGGACCCGTAGCTCAGTTGGTTAGAGCGTACGATTCACATTCGTAAGGCCAGTGGTTCGAACCCACTCGGGTCCACCATTCCAAAGTCCAGTCAGGCTGGTCGGCGAGGCCGAAGGCCCGATCCCTTCTGCGCCCACCAGAAAATTGCAACAGGACAAGTATCGCAGGGACTGCAGGGTTTTGCGCACAAAATCACAACGCTTCAGAGCGTTTTTTTTGTTTGCTCTGATAAAAGGCAGATAAATTGCATAAATAAGCGCATTGTAGCCCTTGAATTTACCTTTTTTTCCTGATATAGTATAGGAACGCAATTTCGTTTCGAAATAAATTTATCAAATATATGTCGGAAAACACGAGCGATAACGACACCCAAAAAGAAACGCAGTCTGCTTTGCCGGCAGATGGCCATGAGCCGCTGCGTTATTTCTTTTTTGATTTTTTAAAAGTCTTTCTGATGGCCGTAGCCATCATTATTCCGGTGCGTTATTTTCTGTTTCAGCCGTTTGTGGTTACGGGCGATTCCATGCGGCCGAATTTTCATGACGGAAATTACCTGATTATCGACGAGCTGACTTACCGTTTTCGAGAGCCTTCGCGCGGCGAGGTGGTCGTGATGCGTTTTCCCAAAGACCCCTCGCAGTTTTTCATCAAACGCATCGTGGCTTTGCCCAGCGAACACATCGTGATCCGCGATGGCCGGGTCACGATTTACAATTCCGAAAACCAGGACGGAATTCTCTTGGAAGAGCCATATCTTGTGAGCCAGAATATTACCTACGGCAATATCGACCGAAAATTGAAAGAGGATGAGTTTTTCGTCCTCGGAGATAACCGCCTCTCTTCTTCGGACTCGCGGGTTTGGGGAATTCTGCCCAAGGATGATATTATCGGGCGGGTATACCTGCGCCTGTTTCCCGTACAGGAGTTAGAATTGTTTATTCCCTCACCAGTTTACAATGATTAACATGCAAAAAAAGAAGCGCGCAGAGACTCAGCATTTGCCCCTCGCAGTGGTTCCCACCGAAGCACCTCAGCCCGATGTATTTTTGGATAATCTGCATCGCGTAATCAACAATTTCGGTTTTCAGCAGATCCTGCCATCCCCGGTTGAGGAAAGAAAGATTTTTGGCAAACACCCGGAATTGGTCAGGCTTTACGGAGAAGATTTGCTAGAGATCGTACCGGGTGAAAGCGATTTTGTTTTAGCACCGACTCATATGTTTTCTGTGATCCGTCGTTATTTGCAGAATGTTCGCGCCCGCGGGCCGCACGTCAGCAAATGGTTTCATTTGTCTCCGATAGTGAGCCTGCCTGGGAGCAAGCCCAGCGCGAGTCACGAACTGGGACTTTATATTCTCGGCGAAGACACGTCCATGGCCGGCGCTCAGCTCATTAACGCCACGGCCGAGATTTTCCGCGAGCTTGGTATTTCGGAATTTATGATCGAGCTGAATTCTTTGGGATGCAAACTCTGCCAGAAAAATTATGGAGCGCTTCTGGAGAGCCATCTGACAAACGCGGCACCGCGTTTATGCGACCGATGCGAAACAGATTTGGAAAAGAATCCTATTGCGATTTGGCGTTGCGATAATTCCGGCTGTCAGGAGATCGTGGCCGGTGCCCCGCAGATTGTGGATTCGCTTGATGAAAATTGTAAAACAAATCTCATGGGGGTCCTGGAGGACATTGATGATCTCGGCATTCCTTATACGCTCAACCCAGTCCTCAAGGCGTCGCTTGTTCAGGAAAAAGTAGTGTTCCAAATCACCGCGCCCGAGGCCATTGGCGGTGTCATTGGCCAGGGCGGCAATTATAGCACCTGGGCCAATATCCTTGGCTACCAGGATGTTTTGCCGATTATGGGATTTGTTACTACTTTTGAGAAGCTTATGAATTCGGTTCCGGAAGAACGTCGCAGAACAGGGCCCAGGATCGAGGTCTTTATGGTGCCGTTAGGACCGATTGCAACACGCAAAGCCATGGTTTTGCACCGTGACCTGCAGCATTCCGGGATTTCTTCGGCCGAGGCGATTTTGGGCAATACCAGCATCAAAAATCAGCTCAAAGAAGCAGTAGCCAAGAAATGCGAGATCGCCCTGATCATCGGCCAGAAAGAGGCCATCGACGAAACCGTGATTCTGCGCGATATGCGTTCCGGCATGCAGGAAGTCTTCGCCCTCGATCGGATCATCGAAGAGGTCAAAAAGCGATTGGGTAAGTGAACAATTGTCAGGCAGTCGCTCTGAGATTAGAGATTAGGATAAATTTATGGATGAGAAAGGTTTGACCAGCAACCGTGGTTAGCGGGTTGAACCAAGCCTGACTTGGTTGGACAAAACCCTCGAGGATACGGTACCCTGAATCGTCAATCCGGATTCAGGGTTTTTGTAACCTGGATTTGCGCAAGGCCCATTTTTTTGAGAGGATAATATGCTTGGTGCGGTGTGCAGTGGATTACGGGAGCTTCCCGGTGATACAAAAAAATATAGCCGTTGATCATATTTAGTTTTTTGTCGAGCGATTACCGTTACAATTGCATCCAGAAAATTATTCCCAAGACACTAAACTGTGACGGTTCGTGATTTGCAGATTTGAGCCGGCGATGTTATAATTTAGGATGATTTTTAATTTATCTATAGATCGGGGGTGTTCAATTTAAAGTGGTAGAAGTAAAGCGGAAAGACGGAGAATCGTTTGAAAGCCTCTTGAGGCGTTTTAACCGTAAAATCCAGCAAAGCGGTGTATTGGTTCGCGCCAGAAAAATTCAGTTTTATACGCCGACCAAATCGCGCAATCTGGCGCGCGTTAGTGCCCGGAGGCGCGCCGAGCTCACGGCTGAGCGCGAAAATCTTAAGAAATTAGGTAAACCAGTCAGCTATAAATGGAAAAGCCGTTAAAGGAACAGATCGCTTCTGACATCAAAGACGCGATGAAACAAAAAAATACGCGCAAGATTTCAGTTTTGCGGATGATTAGCGCGGAGATAAAAAACCTGGAAATCGACAAGCAAAAAACCGCTACGGATGAAGACGTGATGCGGGTTCTTAGTCAGAGCGCAAAAAAGCATGAGGACTCGATCGCGCAATTTGCATCCGGCAATCGGCCTGATTTGGTGGAGCAAGAAAAGGGGGAGCTTGTGGTCATTCAGGCGTATTTGCCGGCCCAACTCACTGACAGCGAACTGCAAACCCTCATTAACGAGTCCGTGGCTGAAACCAAAGCTTCCTCATCTGCGGATTTCGGCAAAGTTATGAAGATTTTAATGCCCAAGATTGCCGGCCGAGCGAACGGGCAAATTGTTTCACAAAAGTTAAAAGAAAAATTATCTTAGATGGCCTCGTCTGATCAAATCCTTGTCGGCTTGGATATTGGAACATCCGTAATCCGCGTGGTGGTCGGTAAAAAAGAAAACGAAGGTACAGCGCCTAGCATTATCGGAGTCGGCGAGGCTAAAGCCTCGGGCATTCGACGCGGTGTTATTGTGGATATTGAAGAGGCAGTGTCTTCGATTTCCAAGGCTCTGGAGAAAGCCGAACGAATGACCGGCATTCCCACTGAACACGCGGTCGTGTCTGTGGGTGGCGCGCATGTGGTGTCGCTTGAGAGCCATGGAGTGATTGCGGTAGCGCGGGCCGACGGGGAGATATCGGAAAATGATGTGGTGCGTGTGATCGACGCGGCGCAGGCTATCCAGATTCCCACCAACCGCGAGATTCTGCACGTTATCCCTAAAGATTTTACCGTAGACGGACAGACGGGGATCAAAGACCCTGTGGGCATGACAGGGATTCGCCTTGAGGTGGATGCACAGATTATTCAGGCTTCGATTCCGTTTATTAAGAATTTGACCAAGTGCGTGATCCAGGCCGGTATTGATATTGACGACCTAGTACTCGCCCCTCTGGCCTCAGCGCAAGCTGTTTTGACCCGCCGTCAAAAAGAGCTGGGTGTGGTGCTCATTGAGCTGGGGGGCGGCACGACAGGCATCGTGGCTTTTGAAGAGTCAGAACTTTTGCATACTAATATTTTGGCAGTCGGTGCAGACCACATTACAAATGACATTGCTATTGGTTTGCGCACCTCTGTAGATGTGGCGGAAACTGTAAAACTTCAGTACGGCCGCGCGGTTTTGCCGGCAGCCTCCGGGAAAAAAGACGAGGTCATCAACCTCTCCAAGATTGATAAAAATGAAGAAGGGCAGATTTCCCGCAATCACCTCACGGATATTATCAGCGCGCGCCTCGAAGAAATTTTTGCGATGGTTAACAAAGAGCTCAAAACCGTAGGCCGGGACGGCCAACTTCCGGCTGGTGCTCTCTTGACCGGCGGCGGCGCCAAAATCCCCGGCATTGTGGAGCTGGCCAAAAAGGAACTTCGTCTGCCTGTACAGATCGGTTATCCCCTCAATATTTCTACGATAATCGACCGAGTGGACGACCCGGCTTATGCCACGGCTGTCGGCCTAGTGCTTTGGGCAGCTGAATATCTGGAAACTTCCCGAAGCGGTATGGGCCGATTTGCTTCCAATATTTTGCAGAATGCCAGTATTGAGAAAATCCGTAAGTTTTTCAAGCAATTCCTGCCCTGAGCGAAGTCGAAGGGTGCCTTGACCAGTCAGACCGGTCCTTGACATTATCGATTATTTTTTATTGATTATTGATTCGGACTCATGTATTATTCCCATACAATATGCCGAAATCCACCGAATTAAAACCAAAAATCGAGACCATTGCCCGCATTAAGGTCATTGGCGTGGGAGGCTCGGGCCATAACGCGATTCACCGCATGATTACGGCAGGTCTGCAAAGCGTTGAGTTTGTGGCGATCAACACTGATGCCCAGGCGCTTCACCATTCCAAAGCTGACCGAAAGGTTCAGATTGGCAAACAAGCTACGCGTGGTTTGGGCGCTGGTATGAATCCGGATGTGGGCCGCGCCGCCGCGGAAGAAAACAAGGAAGAGATTTTAGAAGTTTTGCATGGCGCTGACATGGTGTTCGTAACTTGCGGCTTGGGCGGTGGCACTGGCACGGGAGCGGCTCCGGTGGTTGCCGAGCTGGCCAAAGAAGAAGGCATCCTGACAGTGGCAGTGGTAACGAAGCCTTTTGCATTCGAGGGAGCCAAGCGCCGCGAGTTGGCAGAAAAAGGGCTCGAGGAGCTCAAGTCCAGCGTGGATACAATCATTATCATCCCCAATGACCGCATTTTGCAGATTATTGATAAAAAGACTTCGCTTCTCGACGCGTTTCGCACCGTGGATGATGTTCTGCGGCAAGGCGTGCAGGGCATTGCCGATATGGTGACGACCCCGGGCCTCATCAATGTAGATTTTGCGGATGTGAAAAGCGTGATGACGGATAGCGGCTCGGCACTCATGGGCATTGGCCGCGGCTCAGGCGAAAACCGGGCCATTGAGGCAGCTAAACAAGCCATTGATTCACCGCTTCTTGAGGTTTCCATTGACGGGGCGCGTGGCGTGCTGTTTAACATTACTGGTGGCAAGGACCTCGGCATGTATGAGGTTGATGAAGCAGCTAAGATTATCACTAAGAGCGTGGACAGCGATGCCAAGATTATTTTTGGGGCTGTGATTGACGAAGCCATGTCAGACGAGGTGCGCATTACCGTGATCGCCACGGGTTTTGACGAGGTGGCGCGCACGCGAAAAGCTATCCCCCAGCAGCGGATGGCGCCGATCTCTGCGCCCCTCGGCTTTGGCGTTACTCAGGAGATCTCGGAAACCCCAGCCCGTTCGACCTATGCCCCCAAAGCCGTGGATGAGGACGAAGAGGACGAGGAAAACGAAGAACTCGACATCCCCGCGTTTATCAGGAAGAAGATGAAGTAGAATTATTATCCGGCGACGGCTTTACAAAATAGCACAGAAGTGCTATTTTTAGTTGTTCTTATGATTTCGCGTTAGGAGGAGCAATGCAAAGCTATGTACCGACTAGTGCAATAGACAGGAGGCAAGTATGGCAACTTTGTTAGAGCTAAACGGATATCAGGCCGATGACTTCAAGTCATGGCTAGATCGTGGCTTGCGCCGCCAGTATTACCTCAGTGTCAGACTTCGCGACCCTTTCGGCTTCCGGGAAATTGGCATATGGGGGTATGAATCGAATCTCGATGCCCTCAAAACACTGTTTGATAGACTGTCTACGGAGGCACGGCAAGCTTTCTGCGAGGCAGTTCGTCAAATGATCTTAACGGCAGCAGTGGATGATTTTCCTCCTGATGCTATGGATGATCTTATTTACCTGGTAGCGAAAATAAAGGCGAAACAGATCGCGCTCGAAACTTTCGTGTCAGTGATAGGCGAGGGTGTTTGGGGCAAGAGATTCCCTTACATGATCTATGATTGCGCCGCAGCAATGGCGACTTGGGGGTTAAACAATGAAAGGGAGAAACTCGAAGCGATGCTGCGTCCTGCCAAGCAGTTTTAAATATCTGCGTGAAAGTCTATCAGACGAGAGGCACAGACTCTGTTGTGATTTAACCGAACCTGACCGGATGGACAGGTAGCTCGACCATTATGGATCGAGCTCTTTTCTTGCCCTTGACAATTATTACAGAATAATATAGTATTATTACAGAATAATAATTTTTAAGTTATGCCAAGTATAAAACGAGAAAAGACCGAAATTTTAAGTGTATCATTGCCAAAATCCTTACGGCGGGAACTGATTCGGTATGCCAAAGAGCAGGATATCCCCGTGAGTCAATATGTAAAAGAAACCCTGCGTTATCAGCTGTTTTTGTCCCAATGGTCACAGGTTCAAAAGGGCTTTGCCCCGGCATTTGAAAAGCTAGGGATCAAAACTGATGATGACGTAGAAAAGTATTTTGGTTAAGCTTTGCGCGTTGTACTAGACACAAATATTTATCTGGCCGCATTACGGGAAGGCGGATTCGTTTTTCGGATGTTTCGGGAAATTTTCAGCCCGGATTTTAATTATATAGTATTTATTTCTCCTGACATCAAAGACGAAATCGAAGAAAAATTACAAATTTGGGTAAATGAGAAATTGGCAGACCACAGGACAGTTACAAATCTGCGGATTATTATCGATGAATATATTCACCAAGTTATTCCGAAGGAAACCTTACAGGTAATCAAGGACGATCCAGATGATGACAAAATTTTGGAATGCGCTTTAGCCGCAGGAGCAAATTTAATAGTATCAATGGACAAACATTTGCTTCGACTGAGACAATTTCGAAACATTCCAATCGTTCACCCTAGCTCTTTTTCCTTCATGTTTCCACAAAAGTAACCGAAGAATTCGACACCCCGGCGTTTATCAGGAAGAAGATGAAATAATTAATCCCGACCAAAAGTCGGGATTTTTTAAAAAATCACACATGTCGAGATCCTCCAATCTCGACATGTGTTTGTTGTTCATTTATTCGCAGAGTACATAACCAGCGGTTTTTCCTACATCCCACACTGCATGGCGCGAGTCTTCGTATACTAAGCATAGGTGGAAGCGGTTAATGCCGCCAGTGGGAACTAGCGTAAATGCTGATTCGAAAACCTCAGGAGTCTTTTCTCCGAAGGCTTGATAAAAGCCTTGTCCAAGGAACCGAAAGTTGTATCCTCGAAGCTTTTCCCAGGGACCCCCTGCAGACACTTTTTCAAAGCCGTCCGTGCGAATAGCAGCTGTAAAATCTTCCATGATGATTTTCGGAAGGTCGGGACGCGATGGGGCAACGTTTTTAAAGATCACTTGAACTAAGAGAAGCATAGGTGAACCTGCCTGCCATTTTTCCGGGTATTCCACATTGACTATGACATTGGGTTCGGGTTTGGCGTAGATTCTCTCCCGAATCCCTTCCGCCAGCGGGTCTTTCATCCAATCCGCTGCTTCCTCCTCGAGAATGCGAATGGTGTGAGTAATGACACCACCCACTATCGGTACCTCAAATTCGTCCTTTCCTGTCGGCGGTATCCATCTCGGATGGATGTTTTTGAGCATGTCTCGTATTTCCGCGAGCTTTGGCAGCCATGTGGTGTCTTTGACCTCGATGAGAAGGCGGGCGACTCGTCTGATTGCCTGAAAAGTCGCGATGGTTGTCTTGGATTCATGTCCAGCCTCGACGTCACGAATCAGACTTGCCCAGCAGTCGTCTAAAAACACTTTCATGGAAGGAGAGTTCCAATAGCAGTTGTTATACTTCGCGTTGGGGCAAACTACCTTAGTTATTTCTGTAATTAGGTAGGGTTGGTCTCTGGCCATGCTGATTGCAAACTCGATTGGCCGTACAGATCCTACATCTTTACTTCCGTAGCCTGAGCAATACCATTCCAGCAAGGGCCGCCAAAGAGTATCACCGTCGTGAAACAGTCCAAGGATTCGGCTTTCGGCCCATTCATATTGTAAAAGGCTTCGATAGGGCCCTCCGAAGCCGGATTTTAAGTGGCCGACGATTTTTTCTCTGACCTCTGGAAAATGGTTGGCATCATCGAACAGGTCAAAAGGGTTAGACTTCATTCGTTCCGCAACTGCCTCGGGCTTGAGCACGACTGTAGGCGCAAAGTCCAGAAATGGCGAATAGTTTTTCATAGGTCCTCCTGTGCGCTATTTAGGCGCGTTTTGAATCTTGCTATTTAGGCAAGTGCCTTATTTTGCCATTGTGATGTTACATTCGTCAACTAACGGCTCAAGCGCGTGTGAGCCGTAAATTCACCTTTCTCTCTCCCCCTCGAGAAGAGCTCGGGGTACTCTCCTCTCGCCCGCCTGCAAGACGCTTGAGCGTCAGCGATTGCGGGCAGGCAAGGGGGGAGTTGTATTGTTGCCGTGCTCTTTTGTGGAAAAGTCGGAAAAATCCCGAAAAATCGGGGATTTGACAGAAACTACATATAGGGATAAGTTGAGTACATAGACCACTATATGTAGTGGTTTGGCAAAAACCCCTGATACAAAAACCAACCGATTGTAGTTTTTAAGCTGGAATATAAGAAACTGGAGGCCTCTCTCTTTTTTGTCCCCAAAATTCCTTAAATTAAGATGAAATGAACTGCCCTTTCTGCTCAAAAGAAGATACCAAAGTCATAGACAGCCGGGTTGCCTCGGACGGGCTTTCGATTAGGCGAAGGCGTGAGTGCGAATCCTGCTCGGGGAGGTTCTCGACCTATGAAGAGGTAGAAATTCTCGACCTCGTGGTGGCCAAACGGGACGGTCGGACTGAGCCGTATGCTCGCGAAAAGCTGGAGGCAGGACTCCATAAGGCTTTGGAGAAACGTCCGATTACTCATGACAATTTCCGCCAACTGGTGTCCGAGATTGAACAGGAGATTCAGAAGAAATTGGAGAATGGCAAGATTGAATCAAAGGAAATCGGCAATATTGTGGTAAAAAAACTCAAGAAATTCGACCAGGTCGCCTATATCCGTTTCGCTTCTGTCTACCGTCAATTTGAAGATATAGAGGAATTCAAAAAAGAGTTGCAGAAGTTATGATTGTGTATGTATTCCTCCTCCTTGAGGGGGGAGGTTAGGTGGGGGTGGAAAATTAAATATCACCTTCCCCTTACCCCTCCCCTCGAGGGAGGGGAACCAGAGAAAAACTTATCAATTATTAATTAAAATCACATGGCCACACAAACCAAAAGAAAAGAAATAATGGTCGAAATCCAAAACTGCGATTTTTTGAGCGCGGATTTGGCAAAAAAAGTAAATGATTCTTTTTCCGAGAATGCCCTGCGGATGATGAAAAAGCGCTACCTCGTAAAACGCGAGGATGGCACCCAGGAAACCCCGGCTGAAATGATCCACCGCATTGCCCATGCGGTAGCCGGTGCTGACAAAAACTACGGCCTTCCTGCCGATAAGATCCGCTACTGGGAAAAAGAATTTTTTGAGATTGTGGCTCACAAAGAGTTTACGCCGGCCGGCCGGACCATTACCAATGCCGGCGCACCTTCGCCGGTCGTGGCTAACTGCATAGTCCTCCCTATCGAGGACAGCATGGAAGGGATTTTCAAGACTTTGAAGGACGCGGCGCTCCTCCAAAAAGCCGGTAGCGGTTTGGGTTTTTCTTTTGGCAGGCTCAGGCCTGCCGGCACTGTGGTCAAAGCCTCGGTAGGGATGGCCTCTGGTCCGGTTTCGTTCCTGCAAGTCTACAACCAGGCCTTTGGCGTGATAAAACAGCAGGGCAGGCATGGCGCGAACATGGCGATTTTGCCGGTTGATCATCCGGATATTCTCGATTTTGTGCATTGCAAGCGCGTGGAAGGTGACATTCGCAATTTTAACATCAGCGTGGGCATGACTGATGAATTCATGAAAGCGGTGAGCGAGCGGCCCAATGAGCAGTGGTACTGCCGCTTCCAGGGCGAAAAAATGAAGCCGCGGCGTATCACCCGCGACCGTTTTGGCGTGGTCGTAAATATCGAAGAGCTCAATATGACCGCCAAAGAGCTTTACAATGAGATCGTGCAGAATGCCTGGCACAATGGCGAGCCGGGAGTCATATTTCTCGATGCGTTCAACCGCGGCAACACCATGCCGAAAACCCCGATCGAGGCCACCAATCCGTGCGGCGAGCAGGGTCTGCCGCCTTATGATGTCTGCAATCTTGGCTCGATCAATCTCGCGGCTTTTGTAAAAGACGGCCAGCTGGATCTCAAGCGCCTCGAGCATGTGTCCATGGTGTCCACGCGTTTTCTCGACAATGTCATTGATCTGTTCGACTACCCGGTGCGCGAGGTGCAGGAGATGTCCCACAATACCCGCAGACTCGGCCTCGGCGTCATGGGTTATGCAGATATGCTTTACCAAATGAATGTGCGTTATGATTCTGATAAGGGCTTTGAAACCGGTGAGCTGGTCATGAAAACCATTCAGGAGTCATCGCACAACACATCTGTCGCCCTGGCCGCGGAAAAAGCAGAATTTCCTTTGTGGGAACACTCGACCTGGGCCATCCAGGGCATAAAACGGCGCAACACCATGGTCACCACAGTTGCACCGACCGGTTCAATCTCCATGTTCTTTGATACCAGTTCCGGGATTGAGCCGAACTTTGCCCTGGCTTTTACCAAACAGGACAAAGATGGCCATACTTATAAATATTTGAACCGCTATCTGGAAGCCGCCCTCGTCAAGCATGGCATCTCGGAAGAAATTAAAAATCAGATTATCCAGGAAGGATCTGTGGAAAATATCGCGGGGATTCCTCAAGAGGTCAAAGATACGTTCCGCGTGGCCATGGATATTTCCGCGCAGGATCACATCAAAGCTCAGGGCGCGTTCCAGAAATACGTAGAGAACTCCATTTCCAAAACCATCAATTTTCCGCATGAAGCCACTGTTCAGGACATTGAGGATGGCTATATCATGGCCTGGAAACTGGGCTGCAAAGGCTGCACCTTGTACCGCGATGGCTCACGCGAAGTCCAGGTACTGAACCTCAATAAGAACCTCGATAAAGCCAAATCGCTTGCCCCAGGCATGGAACACATGAGCATGTCAGCTTCTATGGGAGAAAATAAGGTTGCCGAAAAAGTCGAGCAAATTTTAAGTGCTAAAATCGTCAACGGCTCGAACAATTACAAAACCATTCCGCGTGAGCGGCCGGATGTGATGCGGGGCGTGACTTACCGCACGCGTACCTCGTACGGCAATCTGTTTGTGACGATCAACGAGGACGAGCACGGCCCGTTTGAGGTCTTCTCCAGTCTTGGCAAAGCGGGCGGTTTTTTCCACGCGCAGACTGAAGCGATCTGCCGACTCATTTCCCTGGCTCTGCGCACCGGCACTGCGACCACGGAAATAATCGATCAGCTCAAAGGCATCCGCGGCCCGGACATTATCTTTGCCAATGGCGGCACGATTCATTCTCTGCCGGATGCCATCGGCCAGGTTTTGGAAAGCCACATCAAGCGCGGCCAGACAGAGCTGGGGCTGAAATTCGGAAAAGACGAAACGCCTCAGGTTGAATCAGTCTCCCCCTCTTTTACCAAAGAGGGGGCGGGGGGGAGTTCTGGCGAGGCAGAACTAGAAGTCAAAACCTCCATTGCCAATCTCGGCCACGCTCCGGCCTGTCCGGATTGCGGCAATATGCTGATGATGGCCGAGGGATGCCTCAAATGCGACCTCTGCGGGTTCAGTAAGTGCGGGTAGCGCATTAGTTCCCCTCCTCGTGAGGAGGGGTTAGGGGAGGTTATGAAATTCAATCAATCTCGCGGGCCAAAATCAGGTTCTCCAAAAACCATTTCCATACGCAGAAGATTGCGTCGCGATATGACCCCTGCAGAACAAATATTCTGGACCAAAGTTGGGGGCAAGCAGTTCTATAATTTAAAATTCCGGCGCCAGCATGCAATTGGAGATTATGTAGTCGATTTTTATTGTCCAGAAAAAAAATATATTATCGAGATTGATGGCGATACGCATGCAGAAGCCTCCACAATGGGGAATGATATTATGAGAGAAAATTATCTGAAATCACTAGGTTGCCAGATTGTTAGATACAGTAATCGTGATATCATGCACAATACTTCCGGTGTCTTTGATGATTTAATTCACAAGCTAAATTTATGATAACCCCCTCCAGATCCCCCTCACGAGGGGGAGAGAAATACAGGTATGATCAAAGCCGTTATTTTTGATTGGGGGCGAACGCTTTACGACAATGATTTGAACCGCGAAGCCGATGGTGCAAAAGAGATTTTACGATTCTGTAAAGAAAAAGGCTGTAGGATGGCTTTGGTCTCCAAGGTGAGCGGCAATCATACGGTGGAAGGACGAACTCAGCTTATCGAAAATTCGCCATTGCGTCAGTATTTGGATTTATTTTTTGTGACCGCAGAGTATAAAGATAAATTTCTCGATGAAATTGTCAGGAATTGGGATTTGCCTCGTTCGGAAATAATGATTGTTGATGATCGAACAGTGCGCGGTATAAAATACGGAAACGAGCATGGCCATCCGACAGTTTGGTTGGAAAAAGGAAAGTATGCACAGGAACTGCCCAATGCGGAAACAGGCCAGCCGACGCATAGGATTAGAGAATTAAGAGAGCTTTTCGAAATCTTGTGAACGACAATATTCCCAAAGTTGGAATCGGAGTAATGGTGCTGAAGGACGGGAAAGTTTTGCTAGGCAAAAGAAAAGGCGCTCATGGCGAAGGACAATATGCCCCTCCCGGCGGCGGGCTCGACAATATGGAATCATTTGAGCAGTGCGCGAGGCGAGAGGTCCGTGAGGAAACCGGCATGGAAATAGATAATCTAAGGTTTTTGAGTCTTTCCAATCTCAAAACGTATCCACCAGCGCATTTCGTGAATATCGGTATAATTGCTGACTGGAAAAGCGGGGAGCCGCAGAACCTGGAGCCTGACAAATCCGAGGACTGGGCCTGGTATGATTTGGACAATTTGCCTCACCCCCTGTTTGCCAACGTTCCAATTTATCTGGAAGCTATAAGGACCAAAAAATATTTTTTTGATAATTAATAAGATTCGGTTTCCATTTACGATCGTGAATAAACGATGAATAAGAAAATTTATGAACGCAACTCTTAAAACTTATGCCAAGGTAGCAGAGGAGTATGCACAAAGGCGCAGGGATTTCTGGATGCCGGAGTTCCGCATTTTTAAAAGAATGTTGAAAGGCAAAAACATACTTGAGGTCGGCTGTGGCACCGGTCATGAAGCGGAGTATTTTATAAAAGATAAATTCAATTATCTCGGAATTGATGCGTCCTCCGCAATGTTGAAGGTCGCGAGAAAGCTGGTGCCAAAAGCAAGATTTCAGAAGATGGATATGCTCAAAATGAAACTGCCGGAAAAACTGTTTGATGGGATTTGGGCGTGTGCTTCTCTTTTGCATATTCCAAAAAAACAATTGCCTGTAGTTTTTAAATCTTTGCATAAGGTCTTGAAAGAAAGCGGCGTCGCTTTTATTTCTCTAAAATCCAAATCGCGGCCATGGGAAGGGTTGGTGGAAGATGCTTATCCTGGGATGAAAAGATTTTTTTCGTACCATACCTTGCAGGGTTTCAAAAAACTTTTGCAACAAAACGGATTTAAGACCCTGAAGAAAGGGAGCAAACCTCATCCTGTTCGCAAAAATGAGAATTGGATAATGTTTTTTGTGAAAAAAGCATGAAGGGCTTGAATATCATTTACATTGGTGATGGGAAAGGCAAGACTACGGCCGCGGTGGGGTTGGCAGTGCGCGCGGCGGGTGCGGGAAAGCGCGTGCTGTTTTGCCAGTTTGTTAAAGCCGCGACTGCAACCGAATCAGGCGAGTGGCCATTGTCGAGTGAGATCGAAATTCTCAAATCCATTCCCGGCATAACTGTGAAAATCCTGGGCAGGGGCTTTGTGGGCATTTTGGGCGATACCAAGGACAAAGAGATCCATAAAACTGCAGCTCAAGAGGGTTTAGAGTGGCTACAATTAAGTTTAAAATCAGGGGACTATGACCTGGTTATCGCAGACGAGCTGATTTCTGCGATTGAGGTGGAGCTTTTAACGGTCGCGGATGTAAAGGGGATAATGGATTTGGCACGTGAGCATATAGTGCCTCTTGCCCTTACCGGGCACAATAAATATAATGAGTTATTAGAAGCGGCGGATCTGGTTACGGAAATGAAAATGATCAAGCATCCGTATTACCAGGGTCGGCTTGCGGAGAGAGGAATAGATTACTAGTAAATTACTAATTATTCTAATTTCTAAATAAATTCCAAATGAATAAACAATGGAAGAAGATTCTAATTATCGTTTTGGTACTTGCCGCAGTTGGGGGCGGAGTTTATTGGTATCAAAACCGTACACCTGTAAATTATCAGCAGGGGCTTTATCCAGTTGCGCCCGCTCTTGCTGGAAAAACTATTGTTTTATCTGATTACGTCCGTTATCCAGGCAAAGAGGGCGCGAACGCCTTTCAGCTTCTCAAAAACGCGGTAAACGATAAGGTGGAATTTAAGCAGTATGATTTTGGCGTGATGGTGGAATCGATTGGCGGACTGAAGCCTGATGCCGAGCATTTTTGGAAGCTCTACATAAACGGCAAGGATTCCCAGGTTGGCGCGGACAAGCTTGAAACCAAAAAGGGCGATATCATCGAGTGGGTAGTGGAGAAAGTGCAGAAGTAAATTTCTAATTATTCTAATTTCTAATTGACCTAAATAAATCCCAATTCCTAAATTTAGAAATTGTGCATTGGTCATTGTTTAGAAATTAGGTCAATTAGAACAATTAGAAATTCTATATGGAGTATATTTTAGTCCTCATTGGTGCCATTTTAAGATTCCTGCCTCACCCAGCAAACTTCGCTCCTATTTCTGCTATCGCATTGTTCGGCGGCACTTATCTCAATAAAAAATTTGCATTGCTTGTACCAGTCGCCGCCATGGTCGTTTCAGATTATTTTATTGGATTTGATTCGTGGCAGTCGCGAGCCACGGTTTACAGCAGTTTTATTTTGTCAGGGCTTATTGGTTTATGGCTGAGAAATAATAAGAGTGTGCTAAATATGATTGGCGGTACAGTGGCCAGCTCTGCTCTCTTTTATCTAATTACAAACTTAGTTTTCCTTTACGAGCCAACTATGTACAGCCATGATCTTTCCGGCCAAATCCAATCCTACCTAAACGCCCTCCCATTTTTCCGTAATACTCTCCTCGGGGATTTGTTTTATGCAGGAGTGATGTTTGGGAGTTTCGAGTTAGTAAAGCGATATGATCCCCGTTTTCTTCCCTCCCCTTGAGGGGGAGGGATTGAGGGAGGGGTGAATTAACTTTGACGGGTCTATAATAGAGGAATATAATCAAAATATGAAGCAAATATTCCACAGCATCAAATGTTGCGTCACTCAAACGGTTCCCTGTTTGAGGTTATTTGCTAGCGCTTGTAAATTGTAAAAGTTTTTACGAACTTTGTCAGGCGGCCTCAAACAGAGGCCGTTTTTCGTTTGAACAAATTTCAAAGAGGAGAAATGAACATGGCTGAGCTTAGAAGTTTTATCAAGCGCTGGCTGGGTATTGATCTGTCAAAGGCCAAGGTGTTCCCGCCGCCTTCTGGCACTGTGCTCGCTGACGGTCCGGGTTTGGTGACATTGTTTGAGATATACACGCGGTTGGGCAATGATGTCAATGATTTCATGTACGTGGCGGTTTATCAGCCGGAGACGTCGATTGTCACAATTCCCGACTGCATATTCATCACGGCTGAGAATCTCAATGAGATATCAAAGGTGCTTACGGGATTTTGTACTGCAGGAAGAATTGATAACGACGGGTTGATACGATTGGAAAACTGCGGTGTCAACCTGCTGGCAATTCCCATATTTGGGAAAGCGACTATCAGGTCGTGGATATGCAATCAGCCACAAGCTAGTTAAGCTCTAAAACCCAATCCAAAAAGACGGTGCACTGCCTGGCAGTCGCCGTCTTTTTCATTGTTTTGCTACCATCTGATTGAAAATTAGATGAGCCACCTGTTTTATGTGGGTATCTTGTTTTGCTCCTATGGGTTAGTTCGGTATTATAAAATCATCCAAGCTCCAAGGAGGCACTTGATGGGAAATAGCCATTTCGGCTCTCGCCGCAGATGGTACCAAAGGCGTCAGTTGCTCGCAGCAGTTAGCCTTTCTGGATTTTTCTTTCGAATAAGGAGGTAGGCCATGAAGATCGCGACCAACAGGAAATTCCCAATTTCATACCTGAAAGGAGTGAGCGTGGGTAGCCAGACCGAAATTTTGCAGGCATGAAAGGAGGGGATCCTCAATCTGCGTCAGACTGTTTACCAAGCTGGCGCGCCTCAGACTAAACTCCGCTACCTTTTTGACTCACCCCAAAGGGCTGGGACCTGTTTTCCCAGCCCTTTTGTATTTTTTTATTCAACTTGTGGGTGTTTGACAAACCCCTGTTTTTCGTGTAAGATCCCAGAAGAAATGACTAAGCTCAACTGCCCAATCCGCGTAAACTTTCTTAAGGTGTAATAAGACCCCAATGGGGTCTATTTTTTTGCCCAGCAGTCCGCCTAGGGCGGACGCCGCAGGGACGGGTCGCACAAAAATATGATAAAACTCGTTTCCCCAAACTTTTCAGACCTTTTTGAGCCGAACGTCGAAATCGGCAAATTTCCTGATGGCAACACGCATGTGCGCATCCCGAATCTCCAGGAGTATGCCGGGAAAGAGGTCATGCTATTTCATCGCCTTTATCCCAAACAAAACAGCATGTTTGTAGAACTCCTCCTCATTCTCGAGGCGCTCAAAGAGCACAAGGCGCGCGTGACTGTGGTGTCGCCGTATCTGCCGTATGCGCGCCATGAAAAACAGATCCTTGATGGCGAGATTGCCAGCGCGCCGATAACGTGCAATCTGATAGCGGCCGCGGGCTGTGAAAAACTCATCACGTTTGATTGTCATTTTCTCAATGAGGAAGGCGAAAAAAAATATGGGAATTTGAAAATTCAAAATCTGTCCATGGGAGATGAGTTGATCATGCAGGCAAAAGATTTTTTCGGCGGCGAGGATTTTGAGATCATTGGTTTGGATGAGGGCGCATCCTACCTCGTGAAAAACCACGGCGGGAAATTTATGAAAAAGAATCGCAAGCAGTATGAAGGTAAGGTAGATTACCGGCCGATCGAAGGAATGGTTTGCGAGTTTGATGTGCAGGACAAAAACGTGCTTTTAATCGATGATATGATAAGTACTGGTTCCACGATGATTACTGGCATTGAGAAAATAAAAGCCTGCGGCGCCAAGCGCATATGCGTGGCCGCGGTTCACGGACTGTTTTTGTTTGATTCGCCCGCGCAGATCGGCAAGCTCGCTGAATGCGTGTTCTCGACTGACTCGATTGTTTCGCCGCAGGCCAAAGTTTCGATTAAAGATAAAGTCCAAAGTTTATGAACAGAGAAGAAGCTATCGCCAAATTGTTACTGGGTATAAAAGCTGTGAAAGTAAGCGTTAATCCACCGTTTGAATGGAATACGGGATTGCTTGCCCCGATTTATTGCGATAATCGTCTTTTAATCTCTTATCCAAAAGAGCGAAGTGTTGTTTTGGAAGGATTTAAGGATTTGATCAAAGAAAATAATCTGGAATTCGATGTAATAGCAGGCACTGCAACAGCTGGCATTCCTTGGGCATCTTTCCTGGCAGCAGAGTTAGAAAAATCATTGGTATATGTCAGGGCCCAACCAAAGGATTACGGTGCTGCAAAACAGGTGGAAGGGGTAATGGCAAAAGGCGCTAGAGTTTTGGTTGTAGAGGATTTAATTTCAACAGGCCGGAGTTCGCTCTCTTCTGTGAATGCTTGTAAGCGGGAGTATGACGCGAATATTGTTGCGGTTTTGGCGATTTTTAATTACGAAATGGAGAAAGCCAAGAAAGCTTTTGCTGATGCCAACGTGAATTTTTTTGCACTCAGCAATCTTTCTACCTTAATCAAGCTAGCTTCTCAAGAGAAATATTTGAATGATGAGGAAAAGGATAACGCTCTAAGCTGGAGTAAAGACCCTGATGCTTGGCACGAAGCTAATAAAGAAAAAGTATGAAATATAAAATCGGAGTTTTTGGCTCAGCTGGGGGCGAGGCAGAAATCGTCAAAGCCACAATGAAGTCCGAAAAAATCGGCCGCGCGATTGCCACAGCTGGAAATATCGTCGTCACTGGCGCTTGCCCGGGACTGCCTTATGCAGCCGCTGTCGGTGCGCATGAATCCGGCGGCGAGGTGTGGGGTTTTTCGCCTCTCAGAAATCAAAAAGACCACAGTAAATTTTTTCCTGATGATGATCCCCGGGTATACAGTAAAATAGTGTTTGTGCCGAAAAATTTTCCTTTCGCCCGCGACCTTGAGGTGACCAGAAAATACCGGAACGTAATGTCTACTGCTACGTGTGATGCGGGCGTAATCATTGCCGGGCGCTGGGGCACTATGCACGAATTTTGCAGTTTGCATGATTACGGCCGGGTCATCGGCGTGCTCGTCAAAAGCGGCGGATTTGCCGATGAATTGCCCAGACTTTTAAAAGAGACCTCCAAAAAACGTAAGGCGAAAATAATTTTTGAAAGCAATCCTGTGAAATTGGTAAATTTGGTGATAGGAGAATTAAAACGGAGGAAATCATGAATCCAATTGATAGATACAATTCCTGTGTCGACGAAATAAATTCTCTGTTATGCGTAGGACTTGATTCAGACCTGACGAAATTGCCGCAGGAATTTCAAACTATGTCCCAGCCGCAGTTAGCGTTCAATAGATACATTATCAATGAAACACACAAATATGCGGCAGCTTACAAGCTGAACCTGGCTTTTTATGAATCGCGCGGCGAGTCCGGAATAACTGAGTTGAAACTCACCATGGATTATCTGCATAAGAAGCACCCGGAGATTTTTACGATCTGCGACGCCAAGCGCGCAGACATTGGCAACACCAATGCGGGTTATGTGACTGCATTTTTCGACTATTTCGGTTTTGACGCGATCACTCTGCACCCTTATCTTGGCCGGGAAGCGCTCCAGCCGTTTCTGGTTCGTTATGATAAGGTCTCGATCATTTTGTGCCGGACCTCTAACACGGGCGCAGGCGAGTTTCAGGATCTGATTTCGAACGAAAAACCACTGTGGCAGATTGTTGCCGAAAAGGTCTCGAGCGAATGGAATGAAAACCAGAACTGCATGCTAGTTGTGGGTGCGACCTATCCAGCAGAGTTAAAAAAGGTGAGGGAGATCACGGGCGATATGACCTTGCTTGTGCCCGGTATCGGGGCGCAAGGCGGCGATGTGAAAGCTGCGGTAGAAGCGGGCCTGAACAGCGAGAAAAAAGGCATGATAATTAATGCCGCTCGCTCGATAATTTTCGCTAAAGACCCGGGGAAAGAGGCTAAGAAATTGCGAGATGAGATAAACCAGTACCGCAATGTATAAACTTTTGCGGCCGATTTTATTTACTATCCAGCCAGAAACCATGCACAATGCTGTGGCGGCTTTGGGCAGGAATTTTTCGGGACTTTCCGAAGTGTTTTCGCCGTTGTTTCGGTACGAACATCCATCGCTTGAGACTGAAGTCTTTGGAGTCAGATTCAAAAATCCGATCGGCCTTGCACCTGGCTATGATAAATCCGGCGGCTTTGCGCGGTTCATGGCCGCGCTCGGGTTTGGGTTTATTGAAGTGGGGACTGTGACCCCTGAGCCGCAGCCGGGCAATCCCAAACCACGACTATTTCGTCTGGATGCGGATAAGGCGATCATCAACCGGATGGGATTTAACAGCATGGGCGCAATGGCAGTGGCGAAAAATTTGAAAAGACTTGAGAAGCGCGATTTTGTGATCGGGGTCAATCTAGGAAAAAATAAAATTACGCCGAACGAGGAGGCTCTGCGCGATTATGCCACGGGATTTACAGAATTAGCGCCCTTGGCCGACTATGTGGTGGTCAATGTTAGTTCTCCAAATACACCGGGACTGCGGGAATTACAGGGGAAAGAGGAGCTGAGGAATTTGCTTATGGAATTACAGAAATTGAATCACCCCTCCCCAGCCCTCCCCCTCGAGGGGAGGGAAATACAAACGAATTCCTCCCCTTTGAGGGGGCCCGCTTCGTCCGAGCGAAGGCGAGGCGAGGAGGTTAGGTGGGGGTGGCGGCCTTTGCTTCTCAAAATCTCACCTGATCTGACTGACGGTGAGCTTGATGATATTGCAGAGATTGTTTTGGAAACAAAGATTGACGGGGTTATTGCGACTAATACCGCTGCCACTGAGGGCATGGGCGGGGGCGGTTTGTCTGGCCGCCCGATTGCCAAGAGAGTTACTGAAGTGATCGGTTATCTTTACAAAAAGCTTGAAGGCCGAGTACCGATAATCGGAGCAGGGGGGATTTTTTCCGCTGAGGATGCGTACGAAAAGATCCGCGCTGGCGCAAGCCTCGTGGAAATTTATACGGGTATGATTTATGAAGGTCCTTCGTTGCCGAAAAAAATTAAACGGGGTTTGGTAAAATTATTGGAAGCTGATGGATTTCGGTCAGTTAAAGAAGTTGTTGGAGCAAATCATAGACTCGCCCCGTTAGAAATACATGATAATCAATAGATACCGTTGACATATGGAGAAATTACGTAAATTTACATATTTAATCACAAGGAATTTCTAACGGGGTGAACAAATTAATTGTCGAAGGAAAAATCGTAAATGTGGACGGAGAGCAGGATGGCCAGATTCTCATTGATCAGGATTCTGGATTGATAGAAAGCGTTGGACAAAATCTTGGAACCGCGGATATCAAAACTCCGGGGCTTATTTTCCCCGGATTTGTGGACGTGCACGTACACGCTCGGGAGGATGTGAGCGGCAGTCAAAATTATAAGGAAGATTTTCAGTCCATGTCTGAAGCAGCCATAAATGGCGGCGTTGTGACTGTGGCAGACATGCCCAACAATACCGTGCCGCCGATCGATTCCGAGAGCTATGCTCTCAAAAAAACCTTGACCAGATCATCACTGGTCGACGTGGTGCTGTACGCGGGGATTCGTTCTGGTTCGATTCCGTTAACCACGAGAGTGCCTTATAAAGTTTTTTTGGGACCTTCGATTGGTGATCTGTTTTTTACCTCGCTTGCGGAGGTAGAAGAGACGGTGAAAAATTATCAGGGGCAGTTTGTAAGTTTTCATTGTGAGGACCCGGAAATCCTCCAGTTCAGCCAAAACGAGCCAGTGCATGAAGCGCGCCGGCCGCGGGAAGCGGAAATTTCTGCCATCAAATTTGCCATCATGCTCATTGAGAAATATGAAATCCAGGGGAAGATCTGCCACCTGACCACCAGAGAAGGTCTGGAAATGATCCGTGAGGCAAAGCTTCGCGGCTTGCCGGTAACGGCCGAGGTTACGCCGCATCATTTATATTTCGACGACTCGACGCCGCTCGTGATGAATCCGCCTCTGCGTGCAGAAGCCGATCGCTTGGCGCTTATTGGTGGACTGCGAGACGGCGTTATTGATTATCTTGCTTCTGATCACGCGCCTCATACTATGGAGGAGAAAGAAGCAGGTGCTGCCGGTTTGCCGCACCTGGATACTTACGGTCTGTTTGCCGGCTGGCTCATGAAGACCTATGATTTTCTACCCATGCAGATTGCCAAAGTTTGCTCTTATAACCCAGGCTTGTTTCTCAGTCAATTTACTGTAAATAAATTCGGCAAAATTGCGGCCGGTTACGTTGGTTCGCTTGCTATTCTGGATTTTTCACTTGGAATCACTGTGCAGAAAACTGACCTGAAAACCAAGGTCGGCTGGTCCCCGTTTGAGGGAGTAACATTCCCGGGAAGGATTACGCATACGATAGTGAGAGGGAAAGTGTATGGAAAGAATTAACCTAATTTCTAAACAAGCACCAATGATTAATATTGGGAAATTGGGATTTGGTCATTATTTAGGTCAATTAGAAATTAGAGCAATTAGAAATTTATGCTAGGACGCCTAATTTTAGAAGATAATACCGAATTAATCGGGACCAGCTTCGGTGCGCGGAGGAGTGTTTCTGGTGAGGTGGTTTTTGCCACGGGAATGGTTGGATATCCGGAAAGCCTCACTGATCCGTCGTATCAAGGGCAGATTTTGGTACTCACTTATCCGCTGGTCGGGAACTATGGCGTGCCAGACAAAAAAGTTTGGGAATCAGCCAGCATCAAAGTTTCGGGATTGATAGTATCTAATTATATAGATACGCCGTCGCATTATTCTTCGCGGCGGACGTTAGCGCAGTGGCTAGCTGCGGAAAATATCCCAGCCCTGGAAATCAAAGACTCCAGAGCGCTTACGAAAAAATTGCGGGAAAAGGGTGTAATGCTAGGCAAAATCTCATTTTCACCCTCCCCCAACCCCTCCCCTCCAGGGAGGGGAAAATCGCGGATTCCTCCCCCTCGAGGGAGGAGGTTAGGTGGGGGTGATTTTGCAGATCCTAATTTGCGTAACTTGGTTGCAGAGGTCTCCACAAAACGAATAGTAAAATCCGGTTCCGGACGAAAGACAGTTGTGGTTTTCGATTGCGGCGTAAAACAGAATATTATCCGCGAACTGGTCAAAAGAAAAATCCGCGTGACAGTTGTGCCTTGGGACTATGATATTTTTGCCAAGCGGTTAAAGTTTGACGGTATAGTTATTTCCAATGGCCCGGGCGATCCGAAGATGGCCACGAGAACGATTGCGATTACCAAAATTGCTTTAGAAAAAAAAATTCCCATTCTCGGTATTTGTCTTGGTAACCAGATTCTCACTCTGGCCGCTGGCGGAGATACTTATAAGCTAAAATTCGGCCACCGCGGGCAAAACCACGGGGCCATTCTGGTCGGTACTAAGCGCGCTTATCTCACCACGCAAAATCACGGTTTTGCGGTCAAAAAAATCCCTAAAGGTTTTCGGGCTTGGTTTGTGAATGTCAATGACAAAACCAACGAAGGGATTATCCACGAGCATTTGCCGTTCATGTCTGTGCAGTTTCATCCCGAGTCTCACCCCGGCCCGCTCGACACTGGCTGGATTTTCGATGAATTTATAAAGAAATTGGAATGAGAGACCTCACCCCAACCCTCTCCTTAGAAAGGAGAGGGGGTATAAAAAAAGTTTTAGTTCTGGGATCAGGCGCGCTGAAAATCGGCGAAGCAGGCGAGTTTGATTACTCTGGCAGCCAGGCAATGAAAGCTCTGCGGGAGGAAGGAATCAAAATCATTCTCGTAAATCCCAATATTGCGACCATTCAGACCTCGCCGCTTCTTGCGGACGAAATTTATTTCCTGCCGGTTACGCCCTATTTTGTGGAACGGGTGATAGAAAAAGAGCGGCCTGATGGAATTTTTCTGTCATTTGGCGGACAGACTGCGCTCAACTGCGGCCTGGCTTTGCACAAAAAAGGCGTTCTGAAAAAATATGGCGTAGCAGTGCTCGGAACCCCTATTGAGGCCATTGTTCTTACTGAAGATCGTCAGAAATTTGCTGATCATTTGAAAAAAATAAATATTTCCGTGCCGAAAAGCAAGGCGGCTACAAATTTACCGCAGGCGTTAAAGATTGCCAAAAATATTGGCTACCCGGTCATGGTCAGAGCGGCTTATGCGCTCGGTGGACAAAAATCTGGGATGGCGCGGAGTAGGGAGGAATTAGAAAAGATTGCAAGAGACGCGCTCGCTATCTCCTCGCAAATTCTCGTAGAAAAATATCTACATCACTACAAAGAGCTTGAATACGAAGTGGTTCGGGATGCCTATGACAATTGCGTTACTGTCTGCAACATGGAAAACCTCGATCCCCTCGGCATCCATACCGGTGATTCGATTGTGGTGGCGCCGAGCCAGACCCTGACCAATGACGAATATCATTTGTTGCGCGAGGCTTCCATAAAAATCGTGCGTTCTTTGGGAATAGTCGGCGAGTGCAACGTTCAATATGCGGTAAACCCTCACCCCTCCCTTAGTCCCTCCCCCTCAAGGGGAGGGAAGTACAGAAGGATTCCTCCCCCTCGAGGGGGGAGGCGGGGTGGGGGTGGATTTGATTTTGAAGTTATAGAGGTCAACGCCCGCCTCTCCCGATCTTCGGCTTTGGCTTCGAAAGCCACGGGTTATCCGCTCGCATACGTAGCCGCGAAACTTGCCCTTGGAAAATCTCTTCTTGATGTACAGAATCAAGTTACAAAGGTTACCCAGTCTTTTTTTGAACCAGCGCTTGATTACGTAGTAGTGAAAATCCCGCGCTGGGATTTGGAAAAATTCCGCGGGGCCGAGGAAAAAATCGGCAGTGCCATGAAGAGCGTGGGCGAGGTTATGGCCGTTGGCCGCACGTTTGAGGAGGCTCTGCAGAAAGCCGTGCGCATGCTCCATGGCCGTGTGGAAGGCGTAACGGATAATAATTTTTCTCCGGAAGAGCTTGAGCGCTATTTGCGCGTGCCCACGCCAAAGCGTCTATTTGCCCTGGCTTCAGCCATAAAACGCAATGTGCCGATCAGGAAAATCAAAGCTCTGACTGGGATTGATCCATGGTTTCTTTATCGCGTTAAAAATATTGTCGAGGCCGAGCTCGGACTTGCCAGAAATAAGAAACTGGAAACAGACGAGCTTTGGCACCTCAAACAACTCGGGTTTTCTGATCGTCGCATAGCGCATATCAGGAATGTGCCGGAAACAGAGATCCGCAAGCTTCGCAAAAAACTGCGTGTTACGCCCTCGGTATTTCAGATCGACACGCTGGCAGGCGAGGTACCGGCGAAAACCAATTATCTTTACTTGACCTATAATGGTTCGCACCATGATGTGAGGGCCCTTGGTAAAAAAAGCGTGGTGGTTTTGGGTTCCGGCCCATATCATATTGGTTCGTCCGTAGAGTTTGACTGGTCGTGCGTCCATACCGCGCTTGCGCTTCCGAAATACGGCAGGCAGTCGATCATTATTAATTGCAATCCGGAAACAGTTTCTACGGACTACGACATGTCGGCAAGGCTCTATTTCGAGGAGCTGTCATTTGAAACAGTGACCGAGATTCTCGATTTTGAAAAACCCGAAGGCGTGGTTGTGTCGGTCGGCGGCCAGGCGCCGAACAACCTGGCCAACGCTCTTTCTGAATATGGGGCGAAACTTCTCGGCACCGCGGCCGAAAATATTGATCGGGCGGAAGACCGTAATAAATTTTCCGCGCTGCTAGACAGGCTTGCCATCCCCCAGCCGCGCTGGAACAGTTTTACGGATATGGCCGAGGCGCAAAAGTTTGCAAGCGAGGTGGGCTATCCGGTTTTGGTGCGTCCCTCATACGTGCTCTCCGGGTCGGCAATGTCAGTTTGTTACAATGAGCACGAGCTGGAATGGTTTGTAAATAAAGCAACGACTCTTAACAAGACCCATCCTGTGACTATTTCCAAATTTTTCACGAGCGCGCGGGAGATCGAGCTTGACGCGGTCGCGCAAAATGGCCGCATTCAGGTGCAAGCTATCTCCGAACACATTGAAAATGCGGGCGTGCATTCCGGAGATGCGACGATTGTTTATCCGACCCAGCGGGTTTTTGCTTCCACGGAACAGAAGATCATGAAGGTCGGGGCCGCCCTGGCTCGCGCCCTCACCATCACCGGGCCATTAAACGTGCAGTTTTTGGTCAAAGACAACCGGGTTTACGTGATTGAAGCAAACCTCCGCGCGTCCCGAACCTTTCCGCTTCTTTCCAAGGCCACCGGTGTTAATTTTGCGGAAATGATCGTGGCCTCGTTCTATGGTAAAAGTCGTAGGATTGAAATCCCTTATCCTAGTAGCGTTGTAGTAAAATCGCCGCAGTTTTCTTTTGCCAGGCTTGCAGGCGCGGATCCGCTCCTGCATGTGGAAATGGCTTCCACCGGCGAGGTCGCGTGTTTTGGTGATGATGCGGACGAAGCCCTTCTCAAATCTGTTTATGCTACCGTGCCGTTTATCAACAAAAAAGCCGTGCTCTTGTCCCTCGGCGGCATCATGAACAAAAAACGGTTTTTGGAAAGCGCGAAAGCGCTTCTCAGAGCTGGATTTAAAATTTACGCGACTGATACTACGTGCGACTTTTTCAATAAATCCGGGGTAAAATGCTCCAAAGTCTACAAAGTCCACGAATCGCGAAAGCTGAATGTCCTGGAATTTATCAACCAAAAAAAGGTCGCGTTTGTGATTAACCTGACGGAGCGCAGTCCTGATGAACAGCGTAATGTCGCCTCAACCATTACCGACGGGCATCTCATTCGCCGGGCAACCGTGGACAATAACACCCCACTGTTTACGGATCTGTTTCTCGCGCGCGCCTTTGTCCGCGCTCTGACGACCTATAAATTGGAAGACTTGAAAATTAAATCGTGGCAGGAATATAATAAATCATGAAACATATTTTGAAAGCTGAGCAATTCACAGACACGAAAGAACTAGAAAAACTTTTCAAATTGGCTGACAGGATGCAGGCGGCGGATGACAAAGGCAAAATTCCTCAAACGCTGGCTGGGAAAATTGTCGCTACTTTATTTTTTGAGCCGAGCACTCGCACCCGTCTGTCGTTCGAGGCCGCTGCTTTGAAACTCGGGGCAGGCGTGATCAGCGCGGAAAATGCCATGGAATCCACGAAAGCGGCGCGGGGTGAGCCGCTTGAGGACATCATTCGTGTAGTTAATCAATATGCCGATGCCGTAGTATTCAGACATTCCAAAGAGGGGAGTGCGGAAGCGGCCGCAAAAGTTTCTGACATACCTTTGATCAATGCCGGAGACGGTGCAAATGAACATCCGACCCAGGCTCTAAATGACCTTTATACGATTAAAAGGGAAACAGGCCGACTTGATAATTTGCACGTCGCATTGGCTTGCGACCCGAAACACTCGCGAACAATTCGTTCGCTGGCGTTGCTGCTCAGTTTGTATCGTGGGAATAAGCTGACTTTCATTTCTCCTGAGAGCTTGCGCGCCGCTCCGGATTTTTTGGAAAAGTTAAAGCAGCGAGGCATTCAGCTTACCGAAACAGCGGATCTCAAATCCGGTTTGGACGCAGATGTGTTATACATGAACCGTCTGCAAGAGGAACGTTTTGCGGAGAAGAATGAATTTGAAAAGTATCGCCGCGCATTGATTCTTACTGCAGACATGCTCAAGGATAAAGACGTGGTGGTGCTCGATCCCTTGCCGCGCATTGATGAAATCGCCATGGAGGTAGACAGCCTCCCCAATGCTAAATATTTTGCCCAGGTTAAAAACGGTCTGTATCTGCGGATGGCGCTTTTACAGGAAATTTTAAGTTAAAATTAAAAGAAAGGAAATCGTATGTTTGAAGGCTTAAACCAGTACGCGGACATTGCCTTTTGGGTTTTGCAGGCAGTGGTTGGTGTAATTTTTATCGTGCATGCTGTGCCGAAGCTGAAAAATCCAGCGCAGGTAGCGAGCGCTTATGGCGCGCCTTCATTTGTTGGCACGCTTCATGGGGCAATCGAGGTCGCGGCCGGGGTCGCTTTGATTGCAAATCAATTTGTCCAGTACGCGGCCGCAGTTGTCGCGCTAATCATGCTGGGCGCGATTTATTTTAAAATTTTTAAATGGAAGATGCCGTTTATGGGTCAGACTGTTACCGGCTGGGAATTTGATCTGATGCTTCTGACTGCCGGTCTGGCAATTCTGACTAGATGAATTACGACATTCTTTGGACAATTGTTTCAGGGATCTTGATTCTGGTCGGCATTGTAGGCACAGTCGCGCCGTTTTTGCCGGGGCCGCCGTTGGTTTTGGGCGGGTTGATCCTTTATGGGGTTGCCACGCATTTTGAGAATTTTTCCGGCTGGGCGATTGCGATTTTTTTGGTCCTGACTATCCTGACCTTTGCCATGGATTTTTTTGCGCCCGCGCTCGGGGTGCGTTCTTCGAAAAAGGGCGCGCTCGGGGCGATATTGGGAACGGTTTTTGGCGTGGTACTCTTGGGGCCGCTCGGTATAATCTTCGGCCCGCTCATCGGGGCGTTCGTTGGCGAGTTTTTAACCTCTTACGATACGCACAAAGCTGCCGAAGCCGCTTGGCGGGCGTTTCTCGCATTTTTGATCGGCACAGCAATCAAGCTCGGCGTGGTTTTTGCCATGGCCGGCTATTTTATCTATCTGCTATTTGCGGGCAATTAGAAAGTGCTAAAATAAAGCTATGATGCATTATCTTCCTCAATTGCTGACAGTTGCCGGCATCCATCTGCTGGCTGTGATGAGCCCAGGGCCGGACTTTGCCCTGATTGTCAGAAACAGTTTTAAATATTCCCGGCGGATCGCCAGGTACTCGGCTTTGGGATTGGCGCTGGGGATTTCCCTGCACGTTACTTATTCGCTCGTGGGTATTGGATTTATCATTACCAAATCTGTGATGATTTTTAACACCATTAAGTTTTTGGGCGCAGCTTACCTGATTTTCATTGGGGTTAAGTCTCTGCGCGCTAAGCCTGCAGCGCCCACAGAAATCCAAGAAACAAGAACAGCAGACATTTCCAGATGGGAAGCAATCAAAATGGGTTTTTTGACCAATGCACTCAACCCTAAAGCCACGGCGTTTTTCCTTGCGCTGTTCACGCAGATTATTGATCCCGCCACGCCGCTTGCTATTCAGCTCGTGTATGGTTTGGAAATGTCGCTAGCTACTTTACTGTGGTTTTCTCTTGTCGGTATTATTTTCTCCAGCCCGATCGTAAAAAGTCGTTTTGCCGGAGTCCAGCATTACCTCGAACGAGTCATGGGCGCAGTCCTCATCGCCCTGGGAATCAAAGTGGCGACCTTAAGTAACAAATGAAGTCATGATATGCAAATCACAAGCTCGGCATTCGCCAACAATCAAAATATTCCGGCAAAATATACTTGCGACGAGGAAAATGTAAATCCGCCTCTGGAGATTTCTGACATTCCTGCCGAGGCGAAAAGTTTGGCCTTGATTGTCGATGATCCGGATGCGCCAGTGGCCGATGGCTGGGTGCATTGGCTGGTCTGGAATATCAACCCGGCAACAAAACAAATCGCTGAAAATTCCGTGCCACCAGCCGGAGTAGAGGGGACTACGAGTTTTGGCAAACCTGGCTACGGCGGACCATGCCCTCCTTCCGGGGCGCATCATTATTTTTTTAAACTCTACGCTCTGGATACGACTTTGGATTTGCCGGCGAGCATTGACAAATCCGGCCTGGAACAAGCCATGGAAAATCATATTCTCGGCCAAGCCCAAATAATCGGCCTTTATAGCCGAACGAAATAATTATTACCAGGATTTAACGGGATGAATAACGACGAACACGAAAAAATAGGGCCAGCTTGTAAAACTTGCAGTCATCCGTCGGGCGCGCACGAGTCTTTTTCCGAAGATTTGGATGAACCGGAAAGGGAGGCGAGCTGCCGGTTTGAAGGATGTACTTGTCCGGGGTTTATTGATTAATTTTTTGTTATATGGCAGAAGAACAATTTACAATTGAAGAGTTCAAGATTTCCGGGGAGGATGTTTTGCGCAAGATCAAGGAAATTGTGAAAGCCGGCAATGTCCGCCGGATCATCATCAAAAACGAAGAAGGCAAAAGCCTTATCGAAATTCCGCTGACCATCGGCGTGGTTGGTGCGGCTTTGCTGCCAGTCTTTGCCGCAGTTGGCGCAATCGCCGCGCTAGTGGCTAAATGCACAATCACTGTCGAGAAACGGGTTTGAATTAGCACAAAAGTCTGGGAAAATAAGGCTCAACACGTGTTGAGCCTTATTTTGTGCATGGTACAATTCGCGCGAATTGTACCATGGCTGTCCGCAAGGCTATCACAATCGCTGAAGAGGCGCTTTTTTGTTATGATTGGATTTATGGAGCCAGTTTCAAAAATTTTTATATATGGAGCGCCGGGAGTAGGCAAAACTACCTATGGCCGGAGATTGAAATCAGAATTAGATTACCCCTTGGTCGAAGCTGATTATCTGCGAGAAGTAGTGGCACAAAAAGAAAAAACCGAAAAAGAAGACCCCTTCCTGTATGTGGGAACCAAGGAAGCGTTCAGGAGATTTGGCGCGCTCACGGAAGAAAATGTGGTTAAAGGCTTAAAGGCCGTTAGAGAGAGTATGTCCTTTTATGTGGACAGGGAGATAAGCAAGTTTCCGGACAATTTGATTATGGAAGCTGCGTTTTTGGATCCTCAAAAGCTACAAAAATTTGGTAAATTGATACTCATAGAGACGCCCGATAAAGAAAAGCATAGTTCACAATATTTTCAGCACAGGGAGCGCACCTATGATCGAATTGAAGGTTTTGAGGCATCAAGAATTATTCAGGACTATTTAATTAAGGAGTCCGAGAATTTTCCAGTTGAGATAATTGAAAACTAGTTCTGATTTTTCTTCTGAGCGGTGAGTTTGCCTGCCTGGATTTCAATTCTGTCAGCAGATCGCAGAGATGCGATCTGCTTTTTATTTAGAATAGGGATGTGGTGGACTTGGTTTAAATACTTATCAATATACCAGAGGTCTTGCGGGGAAGTGATCCAATTTTTGGAATCAAATTTTGATAAGTCCACTGGCAGGCTGTAACTGCGCAAAGTTTTTTTTCCGTTGTCCAGGAAATATTCGTGGAAATACGACATAACGAGTTCGCGGATGGAGTTATAGATCGGTTCGCGATATCTCAGCACTGCGTGGTTGGTTTTGGAGATGGCGCCCCATTTGCCGCCGACTTTAAAAACCGCAATAGCATGATCTCGGTCGCGCTTGTGAGCGCGTAGGTCTACAATGAGCGGCTTATGACCGTGGAAATAGAGGATAGTGGCGGCCAGCATCGCCCCCTCCATGCAGTGCGCGCGATTAAACTTCAAAACCTGCCTCGGTGAATAGCATGTCTGTCCGTTTCGTTCAAAATTGATCGGGATCGTTTCCAGATAGTCCTGAATCTTGGCAGGGGAGTTGAGCCTTTGAAAGACTCTCAATTCGGAAGTATTTAAATTGCTGAAAATATTCATGCTATTTATATTATACACCCCTCCCCTCAATCCCTTCCCATTGAGGGGAGGGAAAATTCAGAGGGCTTGACACGGCTATACTAGCGTGTTAACATGCTAATATAGCATTATTAATGAGGCTTTCTTTCATGTTGAACGACGAGCTGTACGGCTGGGAAAACGACGACACTAGGACCCTGTTCCAGGGGATTTTGAAGTTGAAAACAGTCAAGGAATGCGAGGATTTTTTCCGCGACCTCATGACTATGCGAGAGCTTAAAGAAATGGCCGAGCGCTTTCGCATCGCTCGTATGCTGCGTCTCAAAATGACTTATATGAGCATTGCCGATAAAGCCGAAACCAGCACGTCCACAGTGACCCGCGTCGCGCATTGGCTCAAGCACGGCAGGGGAGGTTATCGCCTGGTTCTTGATCGTTTGAAGAAGTTGTGACTGATTTTATTCCTCCCCCTTGATGGGGGAGGCAAGGTGGGGGTGAAACTTCAATACCACACCCCTCCCTCAGTCCCTCCCCCTCAAGTCTACCCCGAAAGCGATTACGCTTTCGGGGGACCGCCGGTAAGGGGAGGGAAATACGAAACGTTTTATTTATAAAAATATGTTTGATATTATCAATTCTCATCATTCTAACCATTCTCACTTCTCCAAGCTTGGAGAGGTTGGTTAGATTTGGTATGAGCATGGTTTAATTTTTCTCAATACTCAATCTGGCGAACCCCTGCAAGCGCAGGGGATTTTTGTTTTTTAAGGAGGAAGAAAAATGTTGACTATCGCGTTACCTAATGGAACCTTACAGAAGGCAATTCTGCAACTATTTCTCGCAATTGGGATTGAATTGCCGAAGCCGACACGTCAGCACTGGGTTAGGGTTGACCATGATCTGATTGCCCAGATCGTTTGGATGCGACCACAGCATATTCCTGAGATGATTTATCATGGAATTGTTGATCTGGGTATCACTGGGCTCGACTGTTATTACGAGTGGTTTTACCAGAACAACCCCACCATAAATAACCGGGAGTACTTTTTGCGTTCGCTCCCAAGTACATATCATCCCGGCTGCAATCTCGATGATTCTCTGGCAGAAATCAGGGCTGCTGCCGAGGGGCGAGCAAAAATTGCACTAGTCGGACCCGATACAGAAGAGCCTTGGGGTGTTCTGGAAAAGATTGAAAAGGGCACAAAAGTCCTCTCGGAGTTTCCATTCTGGACCAAAAGAGATTTACTGCGTGAGGCAGATGTAGTTTTTTCGTACGGATCTGTTGAGGCTATGGTCCCAAAAAGGTATCCTTACGGGATTACGGTCGTGGCAAGCGGAAAGAGCCTTCGAGAAAATCGCCTGCATGTGATCCAAGAGCTTGGCATTTCCACAACAAAGCTGTTCATTCGACCAAAAGGCCCTAACACTGGACAGGCGTGGCAGCATGTTGTCAATCTTCTGGCACGGAAGATTATTGCACTTAGAGAGGAATACAGCGATAAGGACAAGCACATGAATAGTCTGTGGTCGGATTGGAAGTAAAACCAAAATCTGGTATTATGAACGTCGACAAAGGGAGGAACCTTAATGAATCCTGAACCGAATTTTGCGAAATATCCAGACCGTTTGGTGCCGGTCATCATTCAAGACAGCAACACTCTGCAAGTGCTGACCCTGGCATATACGAACGAAGAAGCATTTGTGATCACTAAACATACAGGAGGTGTTTGCCTTTGGTCCAGATCCAGAAACGAACTCTGGATCAAAGGAGCAACTTCGGGACATACACAGAAAGTGGTATCCATGACCCTAGACTGCGACAGCGATGCGCTGTTGTATTTAGTTCAGCCTGCAGGGCCTGCATGCCACGTTCCCGGACAGAACTCGTGTTTCTTCAATGAAGTGAAAGTCGGTTGAAACACAAGCCGTTCTGGGGAGTCGGAATTAGTGAAAGGCAAGACTACGGTCTTGCCTTTCTGTATTTCTATTAGAATTAAGACATGGAAAGTGGTATTATTAACTTATGAAAAAAGAATTGCAAACATTGAAAGGTTTTCGGGATTTTTTGCCGGAGAAGGCTTTGGAGAGAGAAAAAATCTTTGAAACCATCCGAGCTGTATTTCAGAAATACGGTTTTTTGCCAATGGAAACGCCGGTCCTTGAATACAAAGAAATTTTGACCGGCAAATACGGTAGCGAGGGCGAAAAGCTCATGTACAGTTTCCGGGATCGCGGCGAGCGAGATGTGGCGATGCGCTATGACCTCACTGTGCCTTTGGCGAGGGTGATTGCGCAGTATCAGAATGAATTGCCCATGCCTTTCAAGCGTTATCAGATTGCCCCAGTGTGGCGGGCGGATAATACGCAAAAGGGACGGTACCGCGAATTCTACCAGTGCGACGTGGACGTGGTGGGGTCAGATTCGATTATCGCGGACGCAGAGGTCATTGCTTGCATAAATGAAGCGCTGAAGAGCTTGGGGATTGAAGACGTAATTATCAGAATCAATAACCGCAAACTGCTTGATGCGATTTTACAGAATTCGGGTGTGGCTAAAAATAAAGTTGTCGACGCTATTCGGGTGATCGATAAAATGGATAAAATCGGAGAAGCGAAAGTGCGCGAGGAACTCACGCTTGTCGGCATCAAAACCAAAGCCAGACAAGAGCTATTTGAAACTCTCAAATTGGGACTCGAAGACTCAAAAGATATTGAGACCAAACTCGCTGGCCTGTCAGGTGCAGGGGAGCTTGCCGAGCTTGTGGAGATTTTGCTGGAATGGGGAATGAAGAATTATCAGATTGATCTCACCCTGGCCCGCGGTCTTGATTATTATACAGGCACGGTTTTTGAAGTGATCTTGCCGGACGCGCCGCAATATGGCAGTGTTGCGGGCGGCGGCAGATATGACAACCTTGTGGGCATGTTTTTAACCTCCCCTAACCCCTCCTCACGAGGAGGGGAATCAAAGGGGAGGTCGGTTCCCGCTGTCGGCGGGTCCATTGGCATTGACCGGCTTGTGGCCGCGCTGGAAGAGTTGGAATTGATAAAATATGATTTGGTTTCGGACGTGCTGGTTTGCAATCTTGAGGAGGCGCTTGAGGAACTTTATCTTAAAATAGTAAGGGAAATTAGGGAAAGTGGGGTAAAGACCGATTTTTACTATACACCTGCCAAGCTTGATAAACAGCTGAAATATGCGGATAAGAAAAATATTAACTTTGCTGTGATCATCGGACCGGATGAGGCAAAGAAAAACGAGGCGACCGTCAAAAATCTGAAAACAGGAAAGCAAGAAAAGGTGAAGCAACAAAAAGATTTGGTAAAGTTTTTAAATATTAATTAAAGTAATTATAATGAATGAGAGGCACCCAACTCAGGAACATGCGGCTTTTCGCTCCCGCGATCAATCAGCCCCCGACCCTTACGCTGATCAAAGAGCAGCGTTTAGAGAAGACTTGGGAGTTATGTTGTCAATTAAACAATCAGATGGCCGAACCCGCGAACTTGGCGAAGTCTTGGCCCACAACCGCGAAGTAAATGGAGAAGCGTTACAAGCTTTGATAGATTACGCAAAGATCGCCACGGGGTACACAAAGGATAAAAATTTGCCGCGAGTGCCTTTAGAGGAAGCAAAACTTGCGATGGGTTCAGTCTCCCGTATAAGTGAACAAGCGCGGATGAGGTCCCCGCATAACCAAAGCATTGACCAGGCTCTGGCAGAATTTTTACAGAGGCGGCTGTATGGGTTTACTGCCACGCTAGATCAAAGAGTGCGTAAAGCAGGGAAGGGTGCAATGGAGTCCTACCAAATGAACAAAACTAAACTTCCCAGGGGCGAAGACAGAAGCAACTGGCAGGTCCATGAGTGGGCGCGGGAGATACGCGGCTCATTTGGCAGCTTGGTGCCAAGCAACGAGAAGAGAGCATTCATGGTGGAAGACGCGGAGCGTAAGATCGAAGAGGCAATGAGAGACAAGGGCCATAAGGCAGGGAAGCTCATGGAGATTGGTAAAAGACTGGAAACAGCAACTCTGGCGCTAGGTGAATATCGGTATCCGTTTCAGGCAGATGAATTTGAATAGCGTTTTAGAATTTGTGCAACTGGCAAACAGGAAGTGATTTATTCCTCTCCCTTGATGGGAGAGGTAGGAGAGGGTGATTGAGACAAACAACAAATGTAGTCAGAAAGTTGAGAAACCAGATGACCGAAGCGGAAAAAGCCGTCTGGTATTTTCTTCGCTCAAAGCAACTTTCTGGATCGAAATTCCGCCGTCAGGAGCCAATCGGAAATTATATTGTTGATTTTGTTTGCTTTTCGGTTAAATTGATCATCGAGATAGACGGCGGCCAGCATGCAGATGAAACTTTAGAACAGGATAAGATTCGCGACGAATGGTTAAGCTCACAGGGGTTTGCAATTTTACGATTCTGGAATAACGAAGTTTTGCAAAACCGGGAAGGTGTCTTTGATAGAATTGGAAAACTTTGCGCACCACCCTTCCCCAGCCCCTCCCGTCAAGGGAGGGGAGTAAGAGGAGATGTCCTTTCGCAAGGGGAGGCGAGTAAAACCGGGAGTCGTTTGTGAAATTCGAAAAATCTAAAATTTTTCTGTTTTTCTGTTTGAGTTTTGTGGCCGGGGTGGGCGCGGGCAGGTATGTTAATTACTATATCATGGCTATCGCGGCCATGTTTTTTTTGATTCTAATTACGATTTGGTGGAGTGATAAAAGGTTTGTGCTGGCGGGATTTTTGGGATTGGTCGCGCTTTTTGGAGCGGTAAGATATCAGGCGAGCTTTCCCGATCAAGAAAATTTTATTGGAAAATATTATGGGCAAGAAGTTGAACTGGAAGGGATAATAGTGAAAGAGCCGGATGTGAGGAGCGATAAGGTGAATTTGACAGTGAAAGTAACTTCACCCTCCCCTCCCAGTCTCCGCGCAAGGCTGCGGCGGACACTGCAAGGGAGGGGAGTGGAAGAGAAAGAGGGTAAGGAGAGGGAGCTTACTGGAAATATTTTGTTGAATGTCGGGAAATATCCGGAATATCAATACGGCGATAGATTAAAATTTTCAGGAAAAGTCGAAGAGCCGTTTGTGAGCGAAGAGTTTTCCTATAAAGATTATTTGTCGCGTTATGATACTTATGCGGTGATGCGTTTTCCAAAGATTGAAAAAATAGGGGAAGATCAAGGAAATAAGATGAAAGCGGCTCTGCTAAGTATAAAGCATCGATTTCAGGGAGTGCTCTCGCAAATTTTACCAGAGCCGCATAACGCTTTGGCCCAGGGCCTGATCCTCGGCGTGAAGCACAGGATTCCGGAAGATCTCAAAAACGCTATGATTGCTGTTGGTGTATCCCACATCATTGTAATTTCTGGATATAATATGTCGATTATTACTCAGAATATTTTGAAAACCCGGCAGTATGTAGGCCGGCGCAGTGCCCTTGTTTTATCATTTTTGCTGGTGCTCGCGTTTGTCGTCATCACCGGCGCGGACGCGTCTGTGGTTCGCGCGGCAGTCATGGCCATGCTGGCGGTTGCGGCTTTAAATGTCGGACGAATTTATGTGTCTCTGAATGCCCTGATCTTTGTTGCTGCGCTTATGGTACTCGAAAACCCCAAGATTCTGGGGTTTGATTTGGGTTTTCAGCTCTCATTCATGGCTACAGCCGGGCTTATCTATCTTGGCTCATGGTTTGAGAATAAACTACAATGGGTGCCGAATATCTTGGAATTTCGCAAGAATCTGGCTTCCACTATGGCTGCGCAAATTTTCGCTCTGCCTCTCCTCATCTTTTATTTTGAACGCCTCTCTATTGTTTCCATTGTGGTCAATGTGCTGATCCTCTGGACAGTACCTTATGCTATGTTTTTGGCTCTTACGGCCGGGGTGCTCGGTATGATTTATGTACCTGTGGCGAAAATATTGGCTGTTGTGCTTTGGGGGATTCTGGCATTTCAAATCTGGGTGGTGGAATTTTTCGCGCGAATCCCGTTTGCTCAGGTCGCGCTCGGCGTGCCGGTCGCAGGGATTTTTGTTTATTACGCCGTCCTATTTTGGCGATTGCGAAAATTTCCAGCTAGAAATTTGTTGATTTTTACTAGCGATGTTTCCCAAAAAGCAAAAATTTAGTTCTGTCTGGTACGCAGTAGGGATTTTGTTGGCCGCTAATCTGGCAGTCTGGTCTGCTGTGTTTTCCCGACAGGACGATTTTTTGGAATTCACTGTGTTTGATATCGGCCAGGGCGACGCCATTTATCTGCGTACGGCAGCAGGCAACGATGTTCTCATTGACGGCGGGCCTGGGGATGCGGTGCTTTCCAAACTTGGACGCGTTCTGCCCTACGGCGACCGCAAGATTGAACTGGTGATTTTGACGCACCCGCACGCTGATCATGTCAGCGGACTTGTGGAAATGCTCAAGCGTTACCGTGTGGAGAGAATGATGCTACCCGAGGTAGAATACGAAACCGCGACATATACCGCGTTTTTGAATTTACTGGCAGAAAACCATGTTCAGATAGTCCAGCCAAAATTAGGACAGAGAATATTCCTGGACAACTCAACCGCGCTCGATATTCTCTATCCGATTATCGGTCATTTTGTCCATGCGCCTGATGATATAAATGATTCGTCGGTTGTGGCCAAGCTGTCATTTGGCCAAAGCCAGGTTTTACTCACAGGCGATGCGGGAAAAGTCATTGAGGATTTTTTGCTCAAAGCAGGTCTGCCCATATCGGCAGAGATTCTCAAGGTCGGCCACCATGGCTCCAGACATTCTACTGGCCAGGATTTTGCGCAGAAGGTCGGCGCGCGCTACGCTGTGGTTTCCGTAGGTAAAAACAGCTATGGACACCCGCACAGTGAGGCTATGGACGCGCTCTCGCGTGTCCATGCCGACATTTTGCGCACAGACGAGCAGGGCGATGTTAGCTTTAAGATTTATCCAGACAGGGTGGAATTGCTAAATAAATAATTTTTTGATAGAATCAGTATTAGATATGACAAAGTATTTCGCAACTGCAATATCTATTATTCTGCTAGCCGGGGTTGTCTGGATGATTTTTTTTTCCGGCATCGTGCTGCATAAAGAAGTAAAAAAAGACGTGACAGATTCAATTTCAAATTCAACCAAAAACACTGCCGTGGTTCTGGAAACCAATTATGGCAACATTGAGATCGCTCTTGATAAAGCTGCCGCGCCCCAGACCTCGGCCAATTTTGAGAAGCTGGTAAAAGACGGATTTTACAATAACCTCACATTCCATCGCATCATTCCCGGATTTGTGATTCAGGGCGGAGACCCGCAGGGAGATGGCACTGGCGGTCCTGGCTATACTGTTCCTGCGGAAATCAAGCTTCTGCATAAGCGCGGCAGTATTGCGACCGCAAGGCTCGGCGATCAGGCTAATCCCAGCCGCGCCTCAAGCGGCAGCCAGTTTTACATCGCCCTTCAAGACCTGCCTATGCTCGACGGCCAGTACACAGTGTTTGGCCAGGTGACTGCCGGCATGGATGTGGTGGATAAAATCGCCGCTGTTGAAACTGATGCCAGCGACAAACCAACAAATCCGGTGATAATTAATAAAGCATTTATAAAATAATCATGGCTACACATCCCAGAGAAGAACTTACCTTTTTAATGGTCAAGCCGGACGGCGTGCGCCGCGGGCTAACGGGCGAGATCGTCCGTCGTATTGAGCAGGTGGGTTTGAAGATCGTTGGGCTCGAGCTGCAGCGTCCGTCGCGCAAGCAGGTGGACGATCATTACCCAAAGAGCCGTGAATGGATCAACCGGCTCGGCGAAAAGACCCTGAATACTTACGAGAAATTCGGATTTGACGCGATAAAAGAACTCGGCACAAAAGATCCAGCCAAAATCGGGCCCATGGTGCGCAAATGGCTTATCGATTTTATGACCTCCGCGCCAGTGGTGATCATGGCTGTCAAAGGCGTGCATGCCGTGGCTATGATCCGAAAACTTGCCGGCCCGACCATGCCGGTGGACGCGCCTCTGGGCACGATCCGCGGCGATTTTTCCGTGGACAGCCCTGCAGTGGCCAACCGCGAAAAGCGCTCTGTATTCAACCTAGTCCACGCCTCGGAAACCGAAGCGGAAGCCAAGCACGAGATGCAGCACTGGTTTGGCCGCGCCGTCATCCACGACTACGCCCGCACCGACGACGAAGTATTCAAGTAAGTATTAAGTAGTCAGTATAAAGTATTTAGTGTAAGACTCCAGCCCTGCCAAAAGGCAGGGTTTTTTGGTATGATTGGGGCATGAGAAGAGAAATACCAGGATATGATCCGGGTTCTGAAAAAGAGAATGAATCTGCTGGGCGGCGACCTATATATAGTCGTCCGCCAGAATTTGATCGCATGTTGGAAGAATCGAGGAAACGCGAAGAAGAATACCGAGCGCGTGAGCAAGTAAGACTGGCCGAGATTGAGCAGAGGAGGCGGGAATTAATTGAGAAAGCAAAAAGTGAACCCAGTAGTCTGAATGATATCCAAGCCGAGCTTGCTGACACCACAGATTGGAATAGGCGCAGAATGTTATTACAGAAGCTAAGCTGGTCGCAAGATTCAGAATCGAGAGAGTTTGCCGAGGAGCAGTGGCTGACAGAAATGAATAGTTTGCTTGACAAAATAGATTTTAAAAAAATAGTCGAGTTGCTTGAAGATTTGCAGGATGACAATCCTTTGGTAACAAAAAGCGATTTTTTGATGAACACGCATGAATCGCTAGTCAAATTTGGCAAGCACGAAACCGGTTCTTACGGTCTGACTAAATATGATAATAAACCGGCTTACCAGGCCTGCGCATCAGTTGTGCAAAAAATGGGAAACAATCCCGAAAATCTAATGTACCTTAATCGAATATTTTATGAGGACAGAGTTCCTTATCCGGCCCTGGCAGAAATTGTTGATTTGAAAAATGTTGATGCCTTTTTGGACAATTATGATGAAGCAAACTATTTTCGCAATGTTATTTCGGCGCTGAAAAAAATGAACACTGATGAGTCGGTGGCAGCCATTGCAATCCTCTCCCGCAAGGGGCGAGGAAGAGCCGGTTATTTTTTCCGGATAAATTCCGGCAGGAAGCCCCAGCCAGTTTGTGAGCTAAAGCTTATCGCCGATAGGCAGGAGGCGGATCCTGATGCGTCCGCTTTCTAGAATGACAATACAGCCTTTGGTCAGCGACTCTTTCAGTTTTGGCAAATTGGCAAGCAAAATTGCCAGTTGTGCTGGCGGACGGCGAAGTGTTCCGCGCCGAAACAGAATCACGGACGGCTTTATCTCTTGCCGCAAAGCGAGCAAGCTACCAAAATCAGTGTCAGCGGAGATAATGATTCGATTTTGGGATTTGGCGAATTCAAAAATATCCGCGTCAGTTGCGGACTGCATTTGGCGATCACGTACATGCACAGCATCAAAACCGCTGCTTTTCAGGCCAGCAGCGATTTGAGGAGAAAGCGCATTGTCAATCAGAAATTTCATCAAGGCAGGGCATAGGGCATGACGCGATCCTGCACTGCGGTTGCGGCATATTGCAAGGCTTCACGAACGTCTTCCGTCTGCAAATCAGGCAAAGTCTTGATGATTTCTGGGGCAGTCATGCCTTCAGCGGTCATCTGCACTACTGTTGCTACAGGAATACGCAAATCCCTGATGCAGGGCACGCCATCCATTTTTTCTGGATTGATTGTAATACGGGTAAATTTCATATTTTTAGTTTAATTTTGTTTGGCAGTCCTGTCAATGTTCTTATTTTTTCCGGATAAATTCCGGCAGGAAGCCCCAGCCTTGGTTGTTTTGGTTGAGGTAGGCTTTTATTTTTGAGCGGGCGCTGGAGGTGCGGGCCACGCCCATCCAGTCGCGGGAAACATTGATCTTGGAGCCTTTGACGATTTCCACCACATCGCCGTTGGAAAGTTCGTCTGAGAGTTTGCCCATTTTTCCATTGACTTTTGCGCCCATGGCATAGAGCCCGAGGTCAGTGTGGACCGCAAACGCGAAATCGAGGGTGGTTGCCCCTTCGGGCAGGTCTTTGACCTCGCCTTTGGGCGTGAAAATAAAAATTCGGTTTTTGAAAAAATCGATTTTCAGGGCTTCCATGAATTCCTCGGAACTCCCGCCAATGTCTTTTTGCCAATCGCGAAGCTGAGTGACCCATTCGAGTTGTTTGGGAATCTTGTAACCCCATTTTGGTTTGCCGTGTTCAATATATGCCCAGTGCGCTGCGATTCCGTATTCTGCCTCATAATGCATTTCCGCAGTGCGAATCTGCACCTCGAGCACCCGGCCCTCGGGTCCAAAGACCGTGGTATGGATACTGCGGTAGCCGTTGGGTTTGGGAAAGGCGATATAATCTTTGATACGGCCCGGCAAAGGGCGGTATTTGGAATGCAGGACGCCGAGCGTAGCATAGCAATCCTCCAGATTTTTCGTGATGATGCGCAGGGCGACCAGATCATAAATTTTTGTAATGTCCCGATCATATTTGGGACGCAAGATTTTTTCATAAAGGCTATAGAGATGTTTGGCGCGGCCGTGAATATCAGTCCATTTTATCCCCGCCTCGTGGAAATTTTTTATAATGGTATCACGAACGCGCTTCACGTAGATTGCCATTTCTTCATAGCGTTCTTTGACCTGGCCGGCTAGCCATTCATAATCTTTGGGGTAAACCACCGGAAAGGCCAGGTCTTCCAGCTCGCCCGTCAGCTCTCCCATTCCCAGGCGGTTGGCGATCGGCGCGTAAACCTCCAGAGTTTCGCGGGCGATTCGTTTTCGTTTTTCTTCGGGGAGAAACTCAATGGTTTTCATGTTGTGGCGGCGGTCTGCAAGCTTGATGAGCACCACGCGGATATCCGCGGCCATGGACAAAAACATTTTGCGCAGGGTCTCAATATAGTTTTCGTCGCGTTGGTTTCGTAGCTTGATTTTTCCGAGCTTGGTAATACCCTCGACCATAAACGCCACCTGCGGCCCGAAATTTTGACGGATCTCCGGAAGGGTAGTTTTTGTATCTTCCGGAACATCGTGTAGCATGCCTGCCACTACAGTGTCCATATCCATATGCAGATGGTTTCCGAGGTAATTGGCCACAGCCAGAGAGTGCATGATGTAATCATCTCCGGATTTGCGTTTTTGTCCCTGGTGTGCCAGTGAGGCGAACTGATAAGCCCGTTCAAGCAGCTTGACCTGGTCAGGTTTGTAGTGCTTTTTGAAATGATAGAAGACCGAAGATTTGTCCATATATGGTAAGATAAGTATACACCCGGAGAAGATAATTTAAAATGTAAATATCAAAGATCAAAATGACAATTAAAAATTTTAAAATTTTACACTGTAATTTTACATTTTGATTTTTAAACTTTACATTCGTGCCCGAGCTACCCGAAGTTGAAACCATCAGAAGAGGTCTCGAAAAAACTATCATTGGTAAAAAGATAGTTGATGTCGAGGTGCGTTTGCCCAAGATCATCAGCATTGGACCGGCCGTGGTGAGCAACATCCGTAAAAACTCCGCCGTTACGGCAAAAAAATTCCGCACGCTCGCTGTCGGCCACAAGATCATCGGTGTATCGCGGCGCGCCAAAATGCTGATGATTGATTTGTCCGGCCTGCCTGCCGGCAGGCAGGGCCCGCTCACTATTCTCGTTCACCTGAAAATGACTGGGCAGATGATCTTTGCCAAAAAAGGCGAAAAAAAGGCTGTGAAAATTTTCAATGCCTTGAATTCGCGCAGAGAAACCCTGCCTCACCAGTACACGCACGTGATTTTTAAATTTTCGGATGGCAGTCATTTGTATTACAATGATATTCGGCAGTTTGGATATCTCAGACTAGTGCGTGATCAGGATCTCGAACACGTGCGCGAGCTGGCGGAATACGGTCCTGAACCTGACGACAAAAAATTTACAGTGCAATACTTCATGGACAAAGCGATGACCCGGCCAAAGCTGTCCATCAAACAGTTTCTCATGGATCCAAAAATCGTAGCCGGCATCGGTAATATTTATTCCGATGAAATATTATACTGGGCCAAGATACGACCGGCGCGCGTTTTGCGATCATTGGACCTCGCAGACTTTTCCGCAATCTATAGAGCTGTCCCCAAGGTCTTGAAAGGCGCATTGAAAGCGGGCGGTTCCTCGGTCGGAGATTTTTTTCGGGTAGACGGCAGTGAGGGGCACTACGGCCGCGTGCACATGGTTTATGGCCGCTACGGGGAAAATTGCCGCGTTTGCGGGGAAGAGATAATGCGTGTAAAATTGGGGGGCAGGACAGGCTCGTATTGCCCGCATTGCCAAAAGTAAATTAGCGATTAGGAAATCAAATCGCTAATCACCAGTCGCCAATTGCAAAATCAATGACACCAGAAAAATGGGAACAAATCAAAGATATCGTGAAAAAGCAGTTTGCGCTTGAGGATCAAGGCACTGAAGATCTCATTCACGAAACCGGTGACGGACCGGTCAAGCTCGGGGTAGCCGAGTTTGTTGTTTTCGAGGGGCCACTGGGGCGCATGAAACTGCAGTTTGGCCAAAAGCCCAAGGTGGAGGGGAAAAAGTACCACTACAGTCATCAGCAGGGGCAGGGAGCACGTGTGGAATATAAATTTTCCGACAGCGAATTGGTCAATACTTTCAAGGTTTATAAATGGAATGACATGGAGGATGAGTGGAAAGAAATTGATGCAGAAAAATTCAGCCTATAGCACTCTGGTTTTTTTTGACACGCAGGATATGGCGCTGACGGGCCTGGAACTGAAAAATTATCTAATTCACACCCCTCCCTCGGTCCCTCCCCCTCAAGGGGAGGGAAAAGCGGGGACCGGTTCCCATTCCTCCCCCTTGAGGGGGGAGGATAAAGGTGGGGGTGAAATCCTGTCTGAAATCGAAAGCACGATTACCGTAGAATTATCCGGCAAAGTCGAGCATCGCGAAGGCCTGTATTTTTTGCGCGGTCGCGCAGAATTGATCGCCGAGAGAAAGCACCGCTACCAGATCTCGCTGCTGCGATTTGCCAAAACCAAAAAATATTTGCGTTTTTTGCGGCACCTGCCATATGTGCGGGCCGTGGCCCTGTCCGGCTCCCAGGCGCTACTCAACTCTGAGTCCGGATCAGACATTGATCTTTTTATCATCACAAAAAAAAATCGCATTTGGCTGACCCGCGCGCTGGTTTCGGCATATTTTCAGCTGGTGGGACAGCGGAGGTATGCGGAAAGAATTGCTGGCCGATTTTGCCTCAACCATTATTTGGCGGACGATACCGAGATTACCGATGATCGCAATCTTTATACCGCGGTCGAATACGCCAGTCTCCTGCCGGTGATCGGCGGCGATACACTCAAGAGATTTTGGCAAAAAAACCAATGGATAAAAGGCTATCTGCCGAATGTTCGGTACGAGAGGGCAGTGCCATTTTTCGATTTTCGATTCAGCGTCGCGGGTAAGATTTTAGAGTTGATCCTGGACTATACGATCGCTCCGGTTTTGAATTACCTGCTCGGAATCTATCAAAAGCACCGCATCCGCAGGCAGGAGAACATTCTTGTTTCTGACAATGAGCTGTCATTCCATCCGGGCTCCCACGGACAGAAAGTTCTAGTTGCATACAGGGAGGCTTTGACCAAACAATAACTTTTTGGTAAAATTCTCTTACGCTCAGGCTATAAACAAAGTATCAAAATGTTCCGGGGTAGCTCAGTTGGTAGAGCAGTTGACTGTTAATCAATTGGTCGTGGGTTCGAGTCCCACCCCCGGAGCCACAAAAACATTAACTAACCGAGTTCAAACCTCGGTTTTTTGTTAAATGTGAAAGTGATAAAATGAAGTATGATTAAAAAAGAAATTTCAACTGGTACGGTACACATAATGCCAGCGGATTTACGAAAGGCCATTGCTTCTGCCCCGGCAGCGCAAGCCGCATGGGAAGATATCACCTCGCTCGCGCGCAATGAGTGGATCTGCTGGGTTACGTCAGGCAAAAAAATGGAGACAAGGGGTATCCGTATTGAGAAGGCCCTCTCGAAGCTTAAAGGCGGGATGCGCCGGCCGTGCTGCTGGATGGGCTGCCCCCATCGCGGGAAATAAGAATGTTTAAAAAGATTGCTTCTTTTTTATTTTATTTAAACTGAACGCTGACTATTAATAAAATTATAACGGCTAACGCAAGCCAGCAAAGCGTGTAAACAAACAGCTTTATCGCCTCGTTTTTTTGGTTGTTTAGATACAGCATCACGGGTTTGCCCAAAACCAAGCTACCGGTCACGGCCGCAGAGAGAACGAAAAGAGTTAGCATCGCTATCGGCGCGATGGTTTGGTTTATGCTCCCAAATATCTTTTCGCCGTTTTGCATGATCGTAACCACGACAGACACATAGGCGATCGTGCCTAGAGCATTGAATAAACTTCGTTGTATAAGTTTGTTCACCCCGTTAGAAGTATTTTTTAATTCAGCATCCATATTTTTTTGCTTTCTTACTTAACTTTTTCTCGTTAGTCACAAGTGATACAAAACTTCTAACGGGGTTCATAATTTGTGGGATGAATTATTATTTCGTAAAATCCGTTCAAACATCGCCGCCGCCGTGGCGATTACGACAGAAATAAAAGTAGCCACAATACTTACGGCAATAAAACCGGCCGGATCATCATCTGTAACTGATTTAACTGAAAACGATAGCCTTATGTATATTGCCGCCATCACAATTAAGATGCTCAGTACGATTGCGCAATATTTTATAGTCCTTAAAGCCTTCACAGAGTTTAGCGAGAATACTTTATTTTGCCCGATATATCCGAGTAATTTGAACGCCTGATACAGGGCAACAAAAAATGCGATAGACGCTAGGTAGCCATACACCAGGAATGGATCAGCGTAAATACTAAACAAGTCCAAATTTGCGGCTCTCCCCTCGGTCAAGGGAAACCGTATCATAACTGCAAGTGTCACGATTCCGATTAGTACAATTACTACCTGTAGAAATACTGTTGAGCTTTTTTTTCCGCCAAAGGCGGATCCGCCTTTGGCGGACATATTTTCATTCATAAAATAGGTTATTAATTTTTAAATTCTAAAATATCTCCGGGCTGGCAATCCAAAGCCTTGCAGATGGCCTCAAGGGTTGAGAAACGGATGGCTCGCGCCTTTCCATTTTTCAATACAGATATATTTGCCATGGTTATGCCGACTTTTTCCGCAAGTTCAGTGACGCTCATTTTCCGCTTGGCCAGCATCACGTCTATGTTTATGATGATCGCCATATTAAACTGTTAAATCGTTTTCTGATTTGATGCTGATTGCGTTCTGGAGCAGCTTTTCGAGCACGGCTGCAAAGACAGCTATAACCAGAGGCGCGCAGGTAAAGGCCAAGGCCAGCACTAATACGCCCGGCGCATCGTCGAGTTCTGCTATCTGAAACAAAAATGGTATAGCTGTGCCATGCAAAACACTAACTGCGATTGCGGAGTATTTTATAGTTTTTAGCGCACTCACTGAAGCCTCCGAGAAAGCCGTGTCGTGGTCTATGAAGTTCAAAAGTTTCAGAGCCTGGTACAGTGCCACGTAAAAGGGGATTATGGAGAGGTATAAACCGCCGACAAATAAGCGGAGATAATTTATATCAACTGGATATTCTTTTGGCGTGGCGTTGTATATCGCAGGGACCGCAAAAATACCGACAGCCAGGGCAATGAGCGCCATGATCAAAAGAACCCCTCTCAAGAACCAAGTAGAACCTTTTTTTCCGCCAGAGGCGGATCCGCCTTGGGCGGACATTTCTTCATTCATAAACAAGCTATTAGTTTATTAACAAATACAGAATAATCTACTATTTATCGTTTGTCAATATATTATTATCGTTATTTAGGGATATACTGCTTTGACCGGGCTCTGATTAATAGATACAATAGTTAATCGCAGTTTTTACTTTGCGACTGAAAAAACAACGGAGGCAGTATGAAAAGACGTCGGATGATCATCAATATCCATCAGCATTTGGTGAGGCTGGCAAAGCTTGCCATTGTCGAGAATTTCCGCGAGCGACAGCTCAGAGGCGAAAATCCTGACCCACCGGATCTCGGCGATGAGGCTATCCAGCAAACCCTTGCAACCGTGCTCGGACTTATGGCAGCTCGCCGGATTGATTTGGCCGGAGCATCACCCCGCGCCAAAGCCATGGCCACTCATGACGGCACGGCAGAACAAAACGAGATCTGGGCCGATTTGAACAATGGTCTCGTACTCCGCGCTGCGCAGCTCAACAAAGGCACGTTCGCGCCGATCGGTATGCTGGGGCAGCACCCGAGCGTCCCGGCGGAGAAATGTGCAAAGCAGTTGGTGAAGTGGGTGGAACAGGGATTCATTGGTTTCAATTTCGATCCGGACGGCACCGGCGCCAGATGGCAAGGACAGCCTTTCACAGGCCGGCAGTGGTATCCGGTGTTTGAAGCCGCCGAGGCCATGGATGTGCCGCTGGTGATTCATGCCAGCGAGTCGTGCAATGACAATTTCCCTCACACCGCCGTGCACTATCTCGTCGGCGACACAGTCGGAGTTGTTTTGCCCATGGTGTTTGCCTCACAGCTTTTTAAGGACTTTCCCCGGCTGCGATTTGTGATTCCGCACGGAGGAGGTCCTCTCGCTTGCCAGGACGGCAGGTTCGAGGCACTGGCTGCGTTCAACAAGAAACAGGGCTGGGCGAATCCACATCAGCTGATGGAACAGGGCAATCTTCTCGTGGACTCCTGCATGTATAAAAAGAGAAACATGAGGGCGTTGTTTGACGCGATTGCAGCGGATTTCATCTTGTTCGGCGACGAGTCAGACGGTGCGTTCCCTGAAGTGATCAATCCGGAAACCGGAGATCACTACGACAACACCAAGCTGTATATCGATGCGCTGGAAATTAGCGAGGATGACCGAGACAAAGTGTTCGAAAAAAATGCTCGACGAGTTTACCCGAAAATCGAGCAGTGGATCACAGTTACATAACAAGGGGGCAACGTATGAGCAAGCGAGTGAGTTACCATATTCCGACACTATTGCACGATAATCCGATTCCGAACGTGACTCGAAAGGGGAACGTGATCACGAGTTCCGGCATCTTCGGTTTCTATCCCGAGGAAGGAAAGAAGGGCAAGGGGCACCGATTTCCAGACACGATCCAGGAAGAGAGTACCCTGCTGCTTCAGAACATGAAAACCACGGTCGAAACGGCCGGCGGCACGGTTGACGACATCATCGATGTGAAAGTCTTCATGGGCGACAAAAAGAACAAAGAGGTTCTGAACGGTCCGTGGAAATCGATGTTTCCTGATGAGCATTCCGAACCGACGCGCGGAACCACCGAAGAAAAGCTCAGCTACGGCAACATTCGTTGTCAATTCATTGCTGTGGTCGACGACTAGGCCCTATCGCTAGACTACAAGGCGCAGACATCCTTTAAGTGGGATGTCTGCGCTTCTTGTTTTACTATAATTGAAATATGCCGAAAATCACCAAACACATTCATTATCACAAAGACGGTTCGGTCTGGGCCAAGGGTAGTTTTGCTGGCTGGGAAGATGCATGGGTATTGGGAATGGTTTAGAAAAGATGACAGTCTCATGCGTTCCGGGCATTTTATAAAAGGCAAACAGACTGGGCAGTGGATTACTTATGATAAAAAGGGTAAAGTCTATAAAATTACCAATATAAAATGAAACAGCCGCGGCCAGTCACCGATTGGTGAAGGCCACGGCTAGTTTTTTGTGGTAGTTCTGTTGATTGTTTACGGTATGAAGCTTGAGAACAGCTCTCCGAAGCCTTTGGTATGCGCTCCTAGAAACAGCGCAACAACGATCAGCGATACTGCCAGGAACAAAGACGTACCCCAATATGCGGGACCGAGTTTTTCCTTGAGTGCCACGATGGGATAAATAGCCAAGGGAACGATCACGACGGTCAGACCAATGACGTGGAGTGGGTTCGCCGTCAGAGATTTCCCCAATGCCGCGCTGAGGGCAGTACCCAATACGATGATCCCGAGACCCGCAAGCATTACTTGCAACAGCAACTTGTTCATCTTTTCCTCCCGAAAGTTTGGTGGGGGCATGGTATCTAAAAAAAGGGTTTCCGGCAAGCATAGACAAAGCCGGGTATTTGCTGTAAATTATCGGTTATGTAGGAAAATTTTAGCAGGAGGTAAGTGCTATGGAACAGATTTTTGCGGTAACTCAATCGGGCGGACTGTGGCGAGCTACTGCCGGTGTTCGCTTTGCCACCTTGACTCAATGTTTTGGAGCGGAGCAATCGTTCAACGGAGGCGCTATCGGTCTGACTGAACGGTCCGGCATCGTAACGTTTTTGGATGAGATCCCTGATCAGCGAGGTGATCGCGATTTCCGGCCGGACAACAAGGCGTGGAAGAACAATTCCGCGCCGATCGTCGCCCTGTCTTTTGACCGAGAGGTTGCCCGGAAGTGCGCCGAGATCGTGGATCGCCGGCCATATGACAGCAACAAGCCCTGGGATCCGGAATTTGAGCCGGGAACCAGAGAGGTGATTGAAGCGGTCGGTGATGATCACAAATGGATCGTTCTCTCTGAAAAAGTCGCCCGGCGGTTTCTGCCGGAACAGCGAGTCATGGCTGCGCGAGCAGGAGCCGGTTCCAGTGGAACCTCACAAGGCCGCGGCCTCCCGAGAGTGACGGGGTCGTATTACGCCGGGACATACGATGCGGCTTGCCCGAATCGGACTTGCCACCGCAGCCTTTACAGTCTGAGCTTGGGCCGTAACGAGTGCATCTATTGCGGTAATGAGTTCATCGTTGTTGAGGCCTGAACGCGGTTGTTCGTTAATGCCAGTGTTCTGCGGAATCTATCGCAGGACACTGGCATTTTGTACATATGCAAATTTTTATCAGTTGAGGTATTATTGATTTATAATTAATAGCGGAAATTTATGGGTAAAATGAATCCGGTAGTGCATTTTGAGCTTCCTGGGGATGACATGGAGCGGATGAAAAAATTTTATCAGCAGACTTTTGGCTGGAATCTCAAGCAGCTTGGAGCCGAGATGAACAACTATGTCCTTGCCGCGACAGATGAAACGGATAGCATGGGCATGCTCAAACAAACTAACAGGATCAATGGCGGGCTTTACCCCAGAGTTGATAAAGACAATGTTCCGTCCATAGTCATCGCGGTTGATGACATCCGCGAGCACAAGCAAAAAGTGATTGATGCAGGCGGGAAATTTATCGGCGGCCAGGGCGCGGAGTTTGACGACATCCCAGGAGTAGGGCTGTTCGCTTCATTTATCGACCCCGAAGGCAACCGCCTGGGCATGCTGCAGCCGAAAGGAATGTGATGAAAATCTGCAGCCGCGGCCATAAATATTCGGGAAAAGGTCCGTGTCCGATTTGCTGGCCAGCAAGTAGAAAGTCAAAAAAATTAAAGAATAAATAATGCAAAAGATCACTCCGTTTCTATGGTTTGAGAAAGACTGCGAAGAGGCAGTAAATTTTTACGTGGCAGTATTTAACAGTGCTCCGGGCGGTTCCGGCAATTCCCGAGTAGTGAGCATCCAGAAGTATCCGGATAATATCCCAAACCCGCCGTGGCCAAAAGAAGTGAATGGAAAAGTTTTGACTGCGGTGTTTGAACTTGCCGGGCAGAGGTTCATGGCCCTCGATGGCGGCCCCGGCATTTTTCCAAAAAGCGGACAGATTTCTCTGCTCATTGATTGCGAAAATCAGGAAGAAGTGGATCATTTTTGGAATAAACTCACCTCCGGAGGTGACCCTAAAACCCGGCAATGCGGGTGGCTTTCGGACAAATACGGCATCACTTGGCAGGTCACCCCGAGGATTTTAGGTGAGTTGCTGTCCGATCCGGATAAAGACAAGGCCGGCCGCGTGATGCAGGCCATGCTCCAAATGAAAAAAATCGTAATTGCTGATCTAGAAAAGGCTTACAATAATAACCGATAACTATTATTAATAACTAAAACAATTATGTATGTAGACGGTTTTGTGATTCCTGTTCCAAAAAAGAACACTGGTAAATACAAAAAGATGGCAAGCGATGCATCCAAGGTATGGAAAAGATTCGGCGCTCTCGATTACAAAGAGTGTATTCTCGATGACGCGAAACCCAAATGGGTCATCAACACATTTCCAAAAATGGCGAAAACCAAGCCGGACGAGACAGTATGGTTTTCGTTTATAGTTTATAAATCTCGGGCACACCGCGACACGGTAAACAAAAAAGTCATGGCGTATTATGAAAAAAAGTACGGTAAGGATGCAATGAAAGATATGCCGTTTGATATGAAGCGTTTTGCCTACGGTGGATTTAAGGTCATGGTTGATGTCTGATATAATACAAACAGTATGAATTCCAAATTTTTTGCAGGAGTTATTGTCATAGTTCTAGGAGCTGCCGGAGTGCTCTACTTTATTAATAATGGTTCGACAGGCTCACCACAAGAAGAACAGACGGATCATTCTGTTTCGCCGTCACCTTCGACAACTTCACCGACTCCAACCACACCTCCACCAGCAACTTCTCCGAGCCAGAATCCATCTCCGACAAATCCCAATCCCGCGCTTCCAGCCGCGCCGAATCCGAAGCCCATACCTCCACCGCCTCCTCCTGCCAGCGCGCCGCAAACGCGCGCGGTGAGCATTGCCAATTTTGCTTTTGGGCCTGCCTCGATCACAATCAAAAAGGGCGACACTGTGGTCTGGACCAACCAGGACAGCGCGCCGCACACTGTGACAGGAGATGGAGGTCTCAATAGTCCGACCTTGAACCAAGGCGGTAAATATAGCTTTACTTTTGGAAGCATGGGAACATTTACTTATAAATGCGCTTTTCATCCGTCAATGACCGGTTCGGTGGTGGTGACAAATTAGCTTATGATCTGGCTTAAAAGAATTGGTCTAATTTTAATAATCATCAGCCTCGGTACAGTGATTGATTACATTGTCCACCAAATGGATGCCCGGTTTTCCGTGCCGTTCGAGTATTTCCCGCACAAGATTTTTTACGGCGCGCTGTGGGCGTTTGTCGGGTATCTGGTTTTCCGGAAATTTATCACCACTCATTTTGCGCTGGCCACAGTGATCTCTGCCACTCCGGCCGTCATCCTTCAGGCCATGTATTTTATCCAGCATCACCTACTCGGCTGGGTGACTGTGTTTTTCCTCCTGGGGCATTTTCTGATGTTCATCCTGCCCGCGTATTTTATCTGCAAAAAATACAAGAGCGTATTTTTGGATCAATGAAACTGAATCGCGGACTCAAAATCGCGGCGATCGGGGACAGCGTCACTGCCGGTTTTCATATTTCCACTGATGTTGACATGTTTTTTCGAATGTGGCTGGCAGAGAAAAACAGCTGGTTTTCCGAAATCATCAAGCGTATAGAGAAGAACATTCCGGTTAAAGCTCATAATTTCAGCAGTGCCGGCTCGAAACTGGCAGACAAAATATTCGGCCATTTTCTCGATAAATTATTTCATATCAAAAATATGGAAACGCAAACCAGCGAGCTTTTGGCACTCGGCGAATTTCCGGATATGACCGTCGTTTGGATCGGGCACAATGACCTTAACTGGCTCATCAAAAAAGACCATGATTTTGTAAAAATCATTGCGAATTTTCGAGAAGATTTTCAAAAGCAGTTGGAAAGGCTTTGCCAGCGGGCGGTAAAGGAAAATAAACGAGCAGTGATAATAGTTTTAGGGTTCATCAGCATCCGTGCTTTATTTCAAATACGTGAGATGGCCGGAACTGCTAAGGAACAAAATCCAGCATTGTTTCCCCATTTTGAAAAAGGATACAAAATGTTTCCTGCAATGCGTCCCGAGTACAAGGAACATACGGTCAAATTGGCTGACATGATGAATAAAGAGCTGGAGCGAGGCGCAGGGTTTTGTGAAAATCAATATGGAGGCGGAAAATTGCGAATCGTCTATTCTGACATTCTCTCGCGGCTTTCCGCAGATTCTTTGGAACATGTTACTACTATTGACGGCTGGCATCCGTCAGCCGAGGGACAAAGAGAGCTTGCCGACTGTGTTTGGCCGCTCGTTAAAGAACAATTGGAATTTTTGGGTCTATCAGCTAGACTGTAGGCATGGTTGAAAAAGTTCATATTCTTTATGCGGATGATGACCAGATTATGCGCCGGATAATCGGCGGGGAGCTGGCCCGCCACGGCTTTGAGGTTATCTATGCCAGTGATGGTAATGAAGCGCGGGAAATGGCCAGGCGACTGATGCCGGAGCTGGTTATGCTTGATTACCGGATGCCGATATTTGACGGACTCAAGGTTACAAGCTATCTCAAAAGCGAGGAGCCGACGAAAAATTTGCCGGTGATTTTGCTGACGAACGAGGATGTATCGATAGAAGCGCAGAAATTTTGGAAAGAGCTCGGTCTTGATGCGTATATCCACAAGAGCGCGAGTTTTGAGGAACTCTACGGACTCGTTTGCAGAGTTCTGAAATCTTACGGCTGCGAAGCTCCGCCGATTCAGGAGCCAGGAGGTAAAAAGGACTAATTTATGCGAGCGGTGCTAGGGAAAAAAATTTTAATTGTCGAAGATGAAATCGAACTTCTCGAGCTCATAACCAGGGAATTGCGCCAATCGGGCCTTCAGGTTGCGGCCGCGCGCAATGGCGAGGAAGGCCTGGAAGCCGCGCTTGCGGAAAGGCCGGATCTGATCCTGACGGATATGCTCATGCCGGTGATGGATGGGATTACTATGCTCAAAAAAATCCGAGAAGACGCTAGCGGCAAAAATTTAAAGGCTATAGTTTTGACTAATCTCAGCGACAGCAGCATCACCGTGAGAATTTCCGAAGTTCCAGGTGTAAAGCTTTGGATCAAGAGCGATCTCAATCTTGCAGAAATCTCCAAGAAAGTTTTGGAGGAATTGCGGGGTGAAAATAAATCCGTAAGAGAGTTATAATATGGCGTGGCAAGACATTGTGCTCTCGGTCGGTTCCTGGATTTTTGTCATAGCGCTCATCCCCGCTATCCGTGCCAAAGAAAAGCCGCCGCTGGCAACGAGCCTGATGACCGGCGTGATTTTGGTGGTTTATGTTTTTACTTATGCTTCTTTATCGCTGTGGCTGAGTGTTTTTTCCACGGGCCTGGTGGCCGCGGCTTGGCTCGTTCTCGCAGGGCAGAGATACATGACTTCTCGGAAAAATAGAAGCGACTCTGCTATAATAGAAAAAAGGTCGAATTGATTAAATAATAAAAGAACCCCAGTAGTAGTCCGATCCAGATCGGACACTACGGGGCAAGAACTAAAATGCTAAAACCAAACGCTTTTGCCGCGTCGCTTGCCGGACTCATGGCCATATTTTACATAGTGTTTTACGTGATCGCTGTGGTCTCTCCGGAAATGTTTCGGTATCTGTTTAACGCTCAGTTTATGGGGGCCGATCTCGCGCCTATCAATGTGCAGTTCAATTTCGGCGTGCTGTTCACGCTGGTAGTTACTGGTTGGGTTGTGGGCTACATCTGGGCATTGCTGTACAACAAGCTGGCCCGGTAGACTTAATAATTCATTTTTTAATATGAGTATTGAGGTGAACTATTTTGCGGTGATGGCTGGGGCTGTTTCCAATATGGTGCTTGGCTTTTTGTGGTACGGCCCGCTGTTCGGCAAACAATGGATGATGCTCATGGGCTTTACGCCTGAGAAAATAGCCGAGGCCAAAGCAAGCGGCGGCAAAGGCATGGGTAAATCCTATTTCATCGCCTTTGTCGGCGCGCTCATCATGGCGTTTGTTCTTTCGCACACGCTTGTGTTCGCGCAAAGTTACATGAAAGTAGAAGGTGTAAGCTCTGGACTCTCCACTGGTTTTTGGATGTGGTTGGGATTCATCGCCCCGGTGACCATGGGCAATGTGCTCTGGGACGGCAAGCCCTGGAAGCTCTGGGTGCTGACCAACAGCTACTATCTCGTCACGCTTTTGGTGATGGGCATCATTCTCGCGGTTTGGAAATAACCTGAACGGCTCAGACACGTCTGAGCCGTTAAAATTAAAATACGCCTGGTGGCCAAGATTGGACTGCTGGGCGTATTTTTATGATTGCCTGTATAATGAGGTTACAGTTATTTATGCTCATTGACGACATTACAATAGAAATATCCAGCGGGGCTGGCGGCCGGGGCGCGGTCGCTTTTAATAATGCCAAAATGGAACGCGGGCCGGCTGGTGGCAACGGCGGGCGCGGCGGCAATGTTTTTATCGAGGGAGTATCTGACCTGTCGGCTCTGAACCGTCTCCGTTTCAAAAAAAAGTTCCAGGCGGAAAATGGCCAGGACGGTCGGGCGCAGTTTTCTGACGGCACGACAGGCAAGGATTTTACGCTCCAGGTACCTGTCGGTACAGTCATTCACAATCTCAAAACCGGTACCAAACATGAAGTAATAAAAGTGGGAGAAAAGACCTTGTGGGCGAAGGGGGGCAAGGGTGGCAAGGGAAATTTTTTGTTTCGCTCGGGGAGGAATGTCAGCCCTACGCAGTTTCAATTCGGCCAGCCGGGGGAAAGCGCCAAGCTCCGGCTGGAGCTGAAAATGATCGCGGACGTGGGATTTGTAGGATTGCCGAATGTCGGCAAATCGAGCCTCCTCAACGAGCTCACGGCCAGCAAAAGTAAAGTAGCAAACTATCATTTTACAACGCTCGAGCCAAATCTCGGAGTTTACTATACGCTCATTCTTGCAGATATTCCCGGGCTCATTGAAGGGGCGTCCACAGGAAAAGGTTTGGGTATCAAATTTTTAAAGCACGTGGAGCGCACTAAAATTTTGTTTCATTTTATTTCCGCGGAGGCGAAGGATCCGACAAGGGATTATAAAACCATCCGTAAAGAGCTCGGAGCGTACGAAAAAGCCCTGTTAAAAAAACCGGAACATCTTTTTATCAGCAAGAGCGATGTTTTGCCGGCCAAGGACCTGAAAAAGTTGATTTTGAAATTGAAAAAACTTAACCCGAAAGTCTTGCTGATTTCCATATATGATTTCGACAGTATCGAAAAGGTCAAAAAGATTCTAAATAATATTATGAAACAGAAATAAAAAAGCCCCTCACGATGAGGGGCTTTCAGTTATGCCTTCGCAGCTTCTGCCGGCTTTTGTTCCGGGGCGGCTGCTGTCGCTTCTGTAGCGGCTGGCTTTGTGTCGTCAATCATTTAGATGATCCTTTCTTTCTGCAGTACCTATATCCCAAGTCATGCAGTGTTTAGTATCAACGGCTACCGGTCGGATAATCAAGCCGATTCGTCATCTTACCAGTAATTTTTATTTTTGTCAACGTGTCCAGCTATTCTTGCTATAATGAAGGTAACAATTTCTTAAGGAGGGTTAGATGAAGAAGGACACCAAAATACAGTGGGGTACTGTTTTTGTCCTCGTACTGTTTCACGTTGGCGCTTTCGCTGCTCCGTTTTTTTTCAACGGCCGCAGGCTAGTTGAATTTTTCGCAGTTTGGTTTGTCTGTGGGTGTCTCGGCACTTGCATTTGGCTTCACCGGGGCTTGACGCATGGAGGCTTCAAAACTTCAAGGCCAGTTGAGTACTCGCTGGTGATTTTTGCGGCTCTGCTTCTCCAGGATCCTTTGCGCTGGGTCGCATCGCACCGCAGACATCACGACCATACAGACAAAGATGGAGATACGCATTCGCCAAAGGATGGTTTCTGGTGGGCTCACATTGGTTGGGTTTATGCCAAGAATCGCCTCATGCATGACGATGAGTTAAAGCATTATGCGCCAAAACTCATGATAGATCCATTCTACAGTCTAATGCATCGAGCATTCTGGGTGCCGCCGGTAATATTTGCTGGCTTGCTTTTTTGGTACGGCGGACTCGGCGATGTTTTGGCATGGATGTGCGCTGTGGTAGTTTGTTGGCATTTTATTTGGTCGGTGAACTCTTTCGGGCATGCCAAAGGCCGGCCGCGCAACAAATGGTGGATAGCGGTTTTAGCCTGGGGAGAGGGTTGGCATCGGAATCATCACAAATGGCCGTGGTCTGCGCGGCATGGGCTCAGGATTTACCAGATCGATGTGGCTTGGTATGTGATTTGGCTCATGGGTTTCCTGCGCATGGTTCGAAACATCCAACTGCCGAAAATCTAGCACTTTCCATACAGTGTCCTGGTATCCTCCAAAAAGACCCGCGTCGCAGCTGCGATCGTGGGTCTTTTTATTTAGCTTTGAACAGGGAAATTTAAACTTTCCTACGTATTTTCCCTCCCCTTGAGGGGGAGGGATTGAGGGAGGGGTGGTAATAAAGAGTTGTTTTTCACCCCCACCTAACCTCCCCCCTCAAGGGGGAGGAATAATTTTGGTATTTATCGCTTGTGCCGGCCGTCGGCTCTTGTTTTTTTGCGGTATTTGTGCTATAGTTTAAAGTCTCTTAAGGTGCCGTTTTTTGGCAAATACAACCTGAAGAGAATTCCAAGAAAGCAGGAGGAGTTTTAGACATGAACGATAACGTTGTTTACATTCAAGACATCGCTGCTCACAACGGCGAGCTAGTCACGATTCGCGGCTGGGTGCACAACAAGCGAACCGGCGGTAAGATCCAGTTCATAATCGTTCGAGACGGGACCGGCTATATCCAAGCCGTTGTCGTTAAACGTTGTGTTTCGGCCGAGATTCTTGAGGCGGCTGACAGTTTGACGCATGAGTCGTCTATTGAGGTCACTGGTAGAGTGCGCGCGGATGAGCGCGCACCTAGCGGATACGAGCTTGATCTCACAGACCTGAAGATCCACCAGGTTGTGGTGACAGAAGAGCCGTTCCCGATTACGCCTAAGGAACACGGTATCGAGTTCCTGATGGATCAGCGACATCTTTGGATCCGGTCTACCCGTCAGCGAGCAATTCTGAAAATCCGGCACGAAATCATCAAGGCGGTCCGCGATTTCCTGGATGAGGATGGATTCACGCTCTGCGATGCGCCGATTCTCTCAGCAAATACGTGCGAAGGGACAACGACCCCGTTTAAGGTCAATTATTTTAACGAGAGGGCCTTTCTCACGCAGTCCGGCCAGCTTTACAATGAAGCAACTGCGGCGGCACTGGGCAAAGTTTATTGTTTCGGACCCACGTTCCGGGCTGAAAAATCCAAAACACGCCGTCACCTGACCGAGTTCTGGATGGTCGAACCGGAGGTCGCCTACGCAACGGTCGAAGATACCATGGATCTCGCGGAGCGCATGATCACGTTTGTTGTCTGGCGGGTAATTGAACGCCGGTCGACAGAACTGAAAGCGCTCGAGCGCGATCTATCCAGGCTGGAGAAAATCGCCACACCATTTCCTCGCATTTCATACGACGAGGCGATCGATATCCTGAAAAAGCATGGTTCGGAAATTCAGTGGGGAGGGGACTTTGGCGGCGCCGACGAAACCATCATCTCGATGGAATTCGACCGGCCAGTCATGGTTCATCGTCACCCAGTCGGGATCAAAGCTTTCTATATGGATCCGGATCCGACACGATTCGAGGTTTCGCTTTCGGTTGACGTACTCGCTCCGGAAGGATACGGAGAGATTGTCGGGGGCGGTCAGCGCATTTCGAGCTATGATCTGCTGGTCGAACGTTTCAAAGAGCACGTTTTGCCACAGCCTTTGTTCCAGTGGTATCTTGATCTGCGGAAATTCGGGTCAGTGCCACATTCTGGTTTCGGCGCCGGAATTGAGCGGCTGGTTACTTGGATCTGCGGACTCGAGCACGTCCGCGAGACTATTGCGTTTCCGCGGATGCTCTACCGGCTCACGCCGTAGAGCCTGTCAATCATTTACAGATTTCCGGAGCTGGCGAGTTGTCCGGCTTGTAGGGAATCGGTGATTTTTGCGCCAGGAGGAGTGCAGAGCTTTTCTGCTGGCGTCAACGTTAACGTTCTATCCGCCGACACGACGGTTTATCGTGTTATGGTGGGCTACTTCAACAATTTCTTGTTGTAGCCCCTCTTTCCGAGTTTGTGAAATTAATCTTCGCAAATTCAGAAAGAAGATATATTAGCGTGTTAACATGCTAATATAGGGTATTTTCACCCCTTCCTCAGTCCCTCCCCATCAAGGGGAGGGAAAAAGAGGGGATCCGGTCATGGAGGAGGGGATTGGTAGATTAAATAATTTCAAAATCATTGGGGCAATATCGGCCAGAGTGCCGTTTTTTAGTTTGAGATTTTTTATTGTCAAAATCACGGGCACTGGACTCAAGGTATGCGCGGTGTGATTTTGGCCAACCTCCTCATCATGACTAATCTCTGCGTTGCCATGATCTGCGGTGATTAGGACGACCGCGTGGTTTGCGAGGGCGGCTTCCACAACTCTCTTAACCTCGGCATCAACCGTTTCAATCGCTTTTACCATGGCCTTAAAATTGCCGCTGTGCCCGACAATGTCAGGATTGGCAAAATTGATGGCAATAAAATTGACCTGATTTTTAATTCTCGCGATCGCCTCGTCAGCGATAACGCTTGCTCGCATTTCCGGAGCCAGGTCATGGGTTTTCACGTCTTTTCTGGTATCGACGAGCACAAACTCTTCTTTATCGTGTGGTTCCTCGCGGCCGCCATTGAGAAAATATGTAAGGTGGGCGTATTTGTCGGTTTCCGCGATGTGGGCCTGAGTGAACCCTGCTTTGGAAATTTCCGAAGCCAGAGTGGTTTCTACAGGTTTGCTTTCAAAAGCCACCAGGCACTGAAAACTCTCGTCGTATTCAGTCATGGTTACAAAGCAAAGGTTCTGAGCGTGAGCGCGTTCGAGAATTTTTTGGCTGATTTGCCGCGCGCGGTCAGGGCGATAGTTAAAAAAGAACAAGCCGTCGTTTGCCTGAACAGTCAGACTTTTACCAGAGTCATCCACGAACACCATTGGCTCAAAATGTTCGTCAGTCAGACCCTGCTCATAAAGCATCTTGATGACCTTGGACGGACGGCCGGTATGTGCTTGCCCTTTGCCGTGAAACATGACGTGCTCCACCTTTTCGATACGGTCCCAATTTTTGTCGCGGTCCATGGCATAATATCTTCCCGAGACTGTGGCAATGCGGCCCACACCGATTTTTTCCAGAATATCCTCGAGCTCTCGGATATAATTATCCGAACTCTGGGGCGGCGTATCCCGTCCGTCCGTAAAAGCATGAATCGCGATTTTTTTTATTCCGGCGTCATGTGCGGCTTTTAGAAATTCAAACAAATGCTCCTGGTGCGCATGAACGCCTTTGTCACTGACCATGCCGAGGATGTGCAGGATCGAGTTATGTTTTTTGACATGCTCAAACAAACCGGCAAAAGCCGGGTTGGTTTTAGCCTCGCCTGCCGCAAACGATTTGTTGATTCGCGCCAGATCCGTATCCATGGCCCGCCCAGCACCGATGGTGGTATGCCCGACCTCACTGCCGCCGAGAGTTCCCGGCGGCAATCCCACTGCTTCGCCGGACGCTTCCAGAAGAGCATGCGGATAGGTTTTCCAGAGATAATCAAAAAACGGTTTTTTTGCCGCGGCAATAGGATTGTGCTTTGTATCTTCTCTATACCCCCAGCCGTCGAGAATAATAAGGATGACTTGCTTAAACTGTGGCATTGTTATATTATTATATCTTAATTTCAGTTTTATATGCATTGAGAAAATTCTAAAGGAGGCTCAGGATGGGGGATACAAAGGTAGTTCAGCAGCTAGTGGATTTGCAATTGGCAGAGTATGCGGAAAGCACACTTGGTCATGTGGATCTAAGCCTGGAAGCCTTAGCCACATACCAAGAGCCTAACTCGGTAGTTGATCTTGGTTGCGGCACAGGGCAAGTCGGTAGGGCCGCGCAAATGATGGGGACTGATTGTATAGTTTCGATCTACGCGGGTCAAGTCACGCCATCACCAGATACACCAAATCTCAGGCAAATGAACGCTCTGGTGAATATTGATTTGCCAAGCGAGTCGGTGAGGTTGCTGTTTTCTCGCAACGGACCGCACCTGTGGTGCTTCAATGAAGAACAGGCGCGGAGATTGTTTCAGGAAATCAACCGGATAATTACTTCGGATGGTGAAGCAAGATTCCACTGTCCGTGGTTTGGATTCGTGCAATTGCGAATCGCTGAATCGCTGAAAGCTGGCGAACATAAACAACGGTTGCAAGGAGTTTGGCGGCAACTGGGTAAGCATCCAACGGATTGGCGGGCAGCCTTGAATGCTATGAACATGACAGAGAAAAAGCTCGAACGAGCTTATCCGTATCTGCGGCAAGCTCGGGACGAATCGACTCGACTTCTCAGAGAGTGGGGCTATGATATCGAGTTGGTTCAGCACAGGAAATCCCCAACTGATGATAAAGCTGACTACTGGTGTCTGCAAAAGACCCAGTAATCAAAGAAAATACGCGACCTCTAGGGGCCGCGTATTTTTCCATTTTAGAACCGGAAAATATTGCGGCCGGGGAAATGCGCGCGGTTGCCGAGTTCTTCTTCGATGCGAAGTAATTGATTATATTTGGCCATGCGCTCACTGCGGGACAAGGAGCCGGTTTTGATTTGCCCGGTGCCGAGGCCGACCGCGAGATCCGCGATTGTGGTATCCTCGGTTTCGCCGGAGCGGTGCGAGATGATGGTTGAAAAATTATTTTTATGAGCGTGGTCCACAGTATCGATGGTTTCCGAGAGCGTGCCGATCTGGTTAAGTTTTATCAAAATTGAGTTCGCGGATTGTTCATCTATACCTCTTTGCAGATGTGTCTTGTTGGTAACAAACAAATCATCGCCCACGATCTGCAGTCGAGCTCCTAGTTTTTTTGTGAAGAGTTTATAGCCATCCCAATCATCTTCCGCGAGTCCGTCCTCTATGGAAACAATTGGGTATTTATCAAGCCATGAGCCATAGAGATCGATAAGCTCTTTGTTGGTATAAACTTTATTTTCGCTGGCGAGTCGGTATTGTCCGTCCTGATAAAATTCGCTCGCGGCCGCGTCAATAGCAAGGACAATATCTTTACCAGGAGTATAGCCAGCATTGATTATTGCTTCAATAATCAATTTAATAGCCTCCTCATTTGCATTTAATGGCACGTCAAACCCGCCCTCGTCTCCCACGCCTGTCGGGTGTCCCATTTGCGAAAGGATTTTTTTAAGATGATGAAAGGTTTCCGCACCCCAGCGCAAAGCCTCCCGGAAGCTGGACGCGCCCACAGGCATGATCATAAATTCCTGCAGGTCAGTTGAGCGCTCGGCATGCCGGCCGCCGTTGAGCACATTCATCATGGGCACAGGCAGAACAAGCTTTTCATTCTGACTCAGATTTGCGAAATATTTATACAAATTGAGACCTTGCGACTGCGCCGCGGCTTTGGCAAACGCCAGGGACACGCCAAGAATCGCATTGGCGCCCAAGGTAGATTTGTTTTTTGAATTATCTAAAGCGATGAGCGTATCATCCAGACTTCGCTGATTAAAATCCCTGCCAATTATCGCCTGCCGGATAGTTGAATTGACATTGTTAACTGCAGTCTCAACGCCGCGGCCCAGATAACGTACGCCCCCATCGCGAAGATCGTGCGCTTCGTGCGTGCCAGTGGAAGCGCCGCTCGGCACAGCCGCTCGGCCAAAAGCGCCATCTTCCAAAAGCAAATCAACCTCGACAGTCGGATGTCCGCGGGAATCAAGGATTTCCCTGGCTAAAATGTTTTTGATTTGCGTCATTTTTCCAATATAGTATACTTCACCTTTAGGAAAATTTCACGTGCAAATTGGAGGAAAAATGGAACAAGCTGAACAGCCGCAATGGATATATAGTAAGCCCACTCAGTGTCCGCAATGTCGTCTTGTTGTGGAAATGGTTCATGAACTGGACACTGATCCGGTTAATGGATCTTGGCAATGTCCGAAATGCGGTCACGGAATTCGGTTTAGCCACAGGACGATTGAGGTCGCTGGCAAACCTACCATACCCAGAACAGAAAGGTCTTACAGAAACGGCACTATGGACGTCATTTGAGAGGAGGTTATGTGTACAAGAAACCACCGCCGCGATGTATTTATAGTGTGCGGACAATGTGCCTGCACTGCCATCTGACCGTGCGGATGGTCCACGAATTGGACGCGGATCCAGAAACCGGATCGTGGAAGTGTCTGCGTTGCGGGCATGTATATCCTTTTCGGCATTGGAAGATAAGAAAAGAGTATCCGCAACCGTCCAACGAAAATGGATAATTGGGGAGCGAGTCGTCAGTATGACGGCCGCTCCTCTTTTTTGTATCAATCTATAAAAATATGTAATTGCTTGGCAGATGGAGAGTCATAGTTATCATGAGCCTTAAAATATCAAAAATTTTCTTTCGGATTTGGGCGACTATCCAGATTATTACTAGCCTTTTATTGGGGCCTACTTTTAATCTTATGCCAGTAAAAGCTGTTGCTGATGAAGGATGGGCACTGCTTTCTTTAATCAATGATTATCGTGCGCAAAACGGACTAGCCTCATTGCAAGTCTCGCAGGCTTTGACAGCCTCAGCCCAATGGATGAGCACTGACATGGTTGAGAAAAATTATATGAGTCATACGGACAGTCTCGGGCGAAGCGCTATCCAGCGCATGGCCGCATTTGGCTATGGTTATCAGACATGGCGAGGCGAAAATATCACAGGTGGCAGTACTGCTCAAAAAGCATTTGACTGGTGGAAAAACGCCTGCGATCCGAACTCCAGCGGGACGTGTACTTACGCTCACCGCAAGAACATGCTCAGTCCGAATTATAAAGTCATCGGTATCGGCAAGGTCGGTACGCGCTGGACTACGGATTTCGGCGGTGTAGTAGATGCGACAACAACCAATCCCAATCCGCCCACAGTGCATTTGCCTGGCGCGCTGGTATTGGACAACGGCACGGTATGGCGCATCAATGACCAGGGCACCGGGCGTGAAGGTGTAGATTCGCTGATAAAGTTTCAATCACACCGTTTTCAATTTTCCAATGTGGTACCGGCAAATTCCGCAGACATGGCCTTGCCGGATATGGGGCTCCTGAGTTGGGGACACGGCGTGCTTTTTAATCACAACGGTACGATTTACCAGATCGCAGGCGCAAAGCACGGTTTTACCTCAGCGCAAGTTTTTTTGGGACTGGGGTTTAGTTTTAAAAACGTCATCACAGCAGATCTTTCTGGCGTGCCCGTGGGACCAGTAATCGACAGCGCGGCCATGAGGCATTTAGAAGGGACTTTTGTTCTTGATAATACCGGCACGGTTTGGATCCTGACTGCTTCCGGAAGGAAGGGGATAACCACCCCCCCAAGCGTTGTTCTCGCGTGGCGCTCAGTTCAAGGATGTTGTCCTGGCCAATATCCCAGATATGCAATTGCCTGTTGAAGGACTCGCGCAATAAAGTTTAAATGTTTAATACTTAACAAAAATCCTGACAAGTCGGGATTTTTTTTGGTCTTTTGTCTAGTCCCAAGCTAGAAAGCATAAAGCTAGAATGAAGAGAAATTATTAAAGTTGGAAGGGAGGCGCGTTTATTATGGCATATGTTACAGAAGAAAGAACCATAGTTCCCCTGGCTTATCATTCGCCAGCGATAACCATGCTTCGCAGAGTCGTTTATTTTGTCCTGAATGTGGTTGAGCTATTGCTAGCGCTGCGGCTGCTATTCCGGGCATTCGCAGCAAATCCAGCCGCGGGGTTTATCCAGTTTGTTTACAGCCTGACTGATCCGTTGGTGCGCCCATTTTTTGGAATATTTGCTAACGCGCGATCAGGCAACATGACGATCGAATGGGCCACGATTATGGCAATGATTGTTTACGCGATGGTCGCGGCATTGTTCCTGCAGTTGGTTCGAGTCTTAACTCCACCGAGAGGAGGTGTTTGAAACACATGGCAACAATAGTTAACAATCCGGACCGTAGCTATGAAGATTTTGAAGGTGTTGGATTTTTGATCGGCATCCTTGTCGTGATTTTGCTCGGCGTGCTGTTTTTCGCGTACACCCTGCCTTCGCTTCGCAACAACGGCAGTGGCACTAACATTAATGTTCCGGATCGGATCAATGTTGATGTTAATAGATAAGACCCTGTCTGAAAACTTCAGATTTGGCTAAAATGTCAGGATTCTGGCTGCAAACTCTTCAAAAAGCTCACCGATGCTATAGCATCGCTTCCGCTTTTTTCAAAGTTTTCCCTCAAAATCCCGAACATTTTATCTCAAAAGCAAGCTTTTCAGACAGGCTCTGAGAATTAAGAATCATCAAGAGGGGATGAAGTAAATTATGAATCCCGTGATACAATTTTTGAGCTATATGCGGGATTATGACTTCTTCACGAACAGGTTTTGATTTAGTTTCACTAACAATTAATAAATGAAAGGACAACTTTTTTTCTCCGACCGCGGTTGGAGAATTCTCAAAGTTGATATACGGGATGAATGTAGTAGTTTGGATCATCTTTGGCGCTCTCGCCGGCTGGATCGCTTCCATAATCATGAAAACCAACTCCGGACAGGGCCTCTTTATGGACGTGATACTTGGAGTTCTGGGGGCGCTTTTGGGTGGCTTTATTATGAATTTTTTCGGCCAGTCGGGCGTTACCGGGTTTAATCTCTATAGTTTATTGGTGGCAGTGCTGGGAGCAATCGTGCTGATTTACATGGGCAGACTGTTTCAGAGAGGCGGGACATACCGAGCATAGAGAACGAGTAACCATTGACAAGTGACAAATAACAAGAGAGCGAAAGCTCTTTTGTTATAATTATATTGTAAACCCCGTAGAAATATCAGGTGTTTCTGCGGCTGCGTATGATTAACCATTTATATCTAACTTATGAAGAAGATAATTCTGATTTTAATATTGGCCGGGGCCGTGCTTTTTCTTATTGTTATTAGGATTAACCGGCAATCTCAAAATAACTCGGCCCCAGCACCAATGTCAGCGGATGGCAGCAGATCAGATAAGGAACCGCAAATCGAAATTATCGCGACTGGTCTGAAAATCCCCTGGGATGTGGATTTTTTGCCAACAGGAGAAATTTTAGTCACCGAACGGCCGGGCAATTTACTAATCATCGGCCAAGACAAAAAAATTATCAAAGTAGACGGGGTGCGCCATGTGGGCGAGGGTGGGCTGTTGGGCATCGCGGTTCATCCGGAATTTGATAGGTACAAGTGGATTTATCTTTATCTTACTTCGCAGACCGGCAGCAAAATTACAAACCGGGTCGAGCGTTATGTGTTCGCGGGAAATTCCTTATCCGAAAGAAAAGTTATTATCGAGGGAATCGCCGGCAGTTCTGTGCATGACGGCGGACAGCTGGCTTTCGGGCCCGATGAAATGCTTTACATTTCCACAGGTGATGCGAATATCCAAAATCTGGCGCAGGATAAAAACTCTCTCAACGGGAAAATTTTGCGCCTGCATGACGATGGTTCTGTCCCGGATGACAATCCTTTTGGAAACG
>Ga0155041_107_pt1 | contig 91380 bp, 81 predicted proteins | sample RifCSPhighO2_01_FD_106009 | JGI IMG/M metagenome (GOLD analysis project Ga0155041, IMG submission 106009) | Candidatus Doudnabacteria bacterium RIFCSPHIGHO2_01_FULL_46_14 | reverse complement strand
CCAGCGAAGTTACCGGCAGGCAAATCGCAGCGGATAGAAAAATGGAAAGGGCCCCGCCTGCCATTCCAGCGGCGGGAACATGGTTCCCGAAAATTAAAAATATCACAGCCAGAATGGCCGGGTACACGGGGGGAACTAATGCGGTCGGTCCGGTATCGGTCCAATAGGGCGAACCGAAGCCGTGTCCGCTGGCCAAAGAACTGGCCACAGACGACATCTCGCCTCCCCAGCCCGGAGGGAAACCGGGGTGTTTCAAGACAAGGACGACCATCCGCAGTACCACGGCTACTATTAACATAGCCACTACTGGTGACATCTTTTTTCCGTACATACTCCTCCTTTTACAAGAACATCTAATAACACAATGCCACAAAACAATGCCACAAAATGAAGCATCTTGTCAAAAACTATTTGAGGAAGCAAATTGTTGACAATGGCCATATGTTGCTATAGAGTGAACTATATTAAAATAATTAACCAAACAATAGTATGAAAAGAATGGTTGTTCTCGCGGGGTTGCTTTTGATGGTCGCCAGTTTAGGTATAAATGCTTTTTCTGTTTCTGCCGCGGGGGTGCTCACGCGCACTACCACTGGCAAATTATTTTTTGATGATTTTAATCGCGCGTCCATTGGCTCAAATTACCTGGCCGAAGGCGGAGGGACAGGCAACTGGAGTATTGTCGGCAATCGCGTCCGATACCAGTCTGCCGGCAGCGGTCAGGCGGTTTTACGCAATACCATAGCCAATATTTTGCCGAATGCCGTTTACGAAGGGACTTTTAATGTTTCCAGCTGGGCAGGTTTTGTCACTCCCCGTTTGCGTGCTCAGGTGAATGGAAATGACTTTTATTACTTTGACTCCCATTTTAACCAAGTTGCCTCCCTCTTTAAAAATAGTACTAATTTTTTTGAAGTTGCTCAAAATTACAACTCCAATACTGACTATCGCGTGAAAATGAAAGTGGGGGATAGTGCGCCTTCCGGCTCCAAGCTCTGGCTGAACGAAACTCTGCTGGGAGCAGGCACGGATAGCGTACCTTTGTCGGCCGGCAATCCAGCTCTCTGGGTAGCAGATTTTACTAGCGGCAACAGTATTTATTTTGACAACCTTTCTGTATATTCTTCCACTGACCTTACAGTCAACGGCTCTTATGGCAGCTGGGCGCTCTACAAAAATGATGGCACGACTATGGTCGGCGCTTGTAACACAAGTTCCGCAGTTGATTACGCGCAGCTAACTTCTTTTCCGGTGGACTATGTCAATGGCTCCGGCGCGCAGATTAAAGTTTTTCCTGTTGGCGTTACCAATTGTTCTGGCTCTGCTGACGCGTCTTTTGTCGGTACGCCAGGCAATGAAATTTTCGGAGGAGATATCTTTACTTATTCTGAAAATATCGCAGACACTACAGCGCCGATTCGTTCAAACGGCGCACCAAGCGGCACCCTGGCTTCCGGCACCACGCAAACAACCCTCTCACTTTCAACAGATGAGAATGCGATTTGCCGATACTCAACTGTCGCGGATATCGCATACAGCGCCATGACCGATACTTTTTCTACGACCGGAGCGACGAGCCATTCTACGACAGTATCCGGCCTCGCCAACGGACAAAGTTATACATATTATATCCGCTGCGAAGATACTGCTGGGAACGCAAATCCCAATGACTACTCTATAAGTTTTTCTGTAAGTGAACTTTTACCTGACGGCCCGCTTACTAGATATTCCGGGAACCCAATAGTGCGCAATGGTCCGGAAGCATATGATTTTATGAAAGCTGGTCCGAGAGTGGTTCTAAAAGAGGGCCCGACTAATTACCGCATGTGGTATGAAGCTTTAGATGGTAACGGAGTTGTTACTGTGGCTTATGCTACAAGTGTTGACGGTTTAAACTGGACAAAGCAGGGGATTCAAATTTTTCCTACGTTGAGTTGGGAATCCGAAGAAGTATCTCCGAATTATATGATAGTTGAAGACGGAATTTATAAGCTTTACTACCATGCTGGAGGCATGGTCAGTGGTGGTACTCGTATAGGCGGAGCCAGAGTAGGCCTTGCTACCTCGTTTGACGGCGGTTTTACTTGGACGAAAAATCTCACTCCTGTTCTGGTTGAAGGTCCTTCCGGCGCATTTGATGACGAGCAAGTAGCCGAACCTCGCATCACAAAAATTGGCAACGAATATCGGATGTATTACACCGGCCGAAACTTGTCTTCCGGATTAAATTCTTTAGGAATGGCAACAAGTTCTGATGGCATAAACTGGACTAAATATGCTAATAATCCAGTCATAGGAACAGCTGAATGGGGCAACTTTTGGGGCGGTGCATTCTTCTTTAATGGGACCACTTGGCATCTTTGGCACGCCAAAGTTCCCTATGGCCTGCATTATAAATCGAGTACTGACGGGATTACCTGGACTAATGGCTCCAACAACCCTGTTTTGACCGTGGTTTCTGATCCAAATTCCCCGGATTCTTTTGTCGGTGATTCCATTTCCGGTTACCTGGACGGTTCTACATACCGGATAATGTACAGTGGTTTTAGCTCCAATCTTTTCGGCAGTGAGGGAAGATTTGAAGGGATAAACTTGGCGTACATCACTCCTGGTTCTCCGCCGCCTCCAACCAACGTTGCTCCTTCGGTAAACGCAGGCACTGACCAGAACATCATTTTGCCGGCTTCAGCCAATCTTGACGGCACAGTATCAGATGACGGCTTACCAAATCCTCCCGCATCTGTAACCACTGTGTGGAGCCAAGTCAGCGGTCCTGGGATTGCAACTTTTGGCAATGCTAATGCAGTGGACACGACAGCAGTTTTTTCCGCGAGTGGTGTTTATGTGCTGCGCCTTACTGCCAGTGATTCGGTATTAGCGGCACAAGACGACATTGTTATTACTGTTGACACTCCGCCCGGACCTTCGGACGCACTCGTCCGCTACTCCTCAAATCCGATTATGAAAAATGATCGCTTGGTAAACCCGAACGATTCCATTAAGACGGGTCCGAAAGTTATCTTTAAAGAAGGGCCGTCAGCCTACAAGATGTGGTATGAAGCAGTGCCTTCCGGCAATCAGTCAACAGCTGGTTATGCTACAAGCCCGGACGGTGTTAATTGGACAAAGGTTCAGGAGGTTATGGTTCCATCCGAAATTTGGGAGGGCGGCGCAACAGGTGAGTCCTCACCGACCGCCATGCTTTTTGAAAACAGAATTTATAAAATGTGGTATCACGGCGACGCCGCTGGAAATATACGAAGAATCGGATATGCCACATCTTCTGACGGAATCGTCTGGAACAAGTATGTGTCCAATCCGGTTTTGGATTTAGGGTCGAGCGGAGCTTGGGATGACGGGACGATAGCGGAGCCGAGAATAATCAAAGTGGGGAGCGAATATTGGCTGTTTTACGCGGGGAAGCGGACACCGTCTTCCGGAAGCTGGTCATTGGGTCTTGCTACCAGCGCTGACGGCATAAATTTTACCAAGCATCCCGCTAATCCGATTTTAACCAATACTCTTGGAGCAGGGTATGCGATTATTTTCGACGAGGGCATGTGGCATCTCTGGGTGGAAGGTGACACTCAAAATCAGATTAAATATTATTCGAGCAGTAACGGTATCAACTGGACAGAGGGCGCCAATAATCCTGTTTTAACAAGGGACACCACTGCCGGTTCTCCTGAAGAGTCCGGTGCCGGGGATTCATTGTATGCGTATCGTGATAATGATAAATATATTGTTACCTATGGATGTTTTTCTTTGAACGGCACTTACCCTGGCGTAACCGACGGAAATTTGCGGGGGATTTGCCGAGCTTCGGTAAACGCGCCTGCGGATACCACAAGCCCTTCGGTTAGTTTCTCAAACCCCGGAACGGGAGCTATTGTGTCCGGCAGTGTCACACTTTCAGCATATGCGTCTGACGCAGCCGGGATACAGAGCGTGAGTTTTGACTACGATGGTAATAATATTGGGGTGGCTACAGTTGGACAAGAATTTTCTGTCTCGTGGAATACTGCGAGTGTGCCTGATGGGACATATAACATTACTGCAACAGCCACGGATGTTGCTGGTAATACCGCAACCTCTTCCATAAGTTTGACTGTTGACAATAGTTTTGTCGACACTGTTTCCCCTTCCATTCCCACTAACCTTTCCGCTACCGCTATTTCTACTTCGCAAATAAATCTTTCCTGGATTGCTTCTACGGACAATGTGGGCGTAACCGGCTACAAAGTTTTCAGAGATTCTGTCCAGATCGCTACTATTACGAGTACTTCTTACTCTGATACCGGCCTCACCGCTTCAACAACCTACATTTACACTGTTTCCGCCTTTGACGCGGCGGGCAACGAGTCATCTCAATCGGCCACAGCCACTGCCACCACGCAATCTCCACCTCCGCCGCCGGGTCCCATTGCCGCATATTCCTTCAATGCCGGAGCTGGTTCTACTCTGGCAGATGCGTCCGGTAATAACCGCAACGGCACGCTCGTTAACGGTCCAGCGTGGACCACTGGCCAGACCAGCAATGCGCTTAATTTCGACGGCACGGACGACTATGTAGCCATTTCTGATTTCGCTCCGCCTACCAGCCTCACTCTTGAAGCCTGGATTTACCCTGGCAACAATGGCAATAACGATTCGATTATTCTCAACAAGAATAACTCGGAGTATGATTTTCGACTTTTCGGTGTCTCTGGTGAGTTGGCCGCGGGTGCGGGCGGGGTATATATTTCCGACCCGTCGTTTAACTTCTATGACCCAGCCAATGCCAACCAATGGTATCATGTAGTCTATACGTTTGATACTGTTACCGACACTCACAAACTCTACAGGAACGGCGTGCTGGTGGCGAGTGGCATAAACACCGCCGCGATCAGCAATACCAGCAACGCACTGTGGATCGGCCGCCATAGCCAGTGGAATTTCGGCACATTCCTCGGGAAAATAGACAACGTGCGGATCTATGATCGGGTTTTGTCAGAAACGGAAATTCAGTTCGACATGAATACGCCGGTCGCACCTTGATGGGGGAGAGGGTTCGGCCCGTTATGGATGACCTACATTGAACGATCTTCGGTACAGCAGCTTTTTAACTGGGGGTTGACGAGTGCTGAAAAATTTGCTATAATATACGTACAAAGCTAAAAAAGCCTTGTAATTTCGAAAGAAAAACAAAAAAACAATTTATTTATGGCAAGACGACGCAAACCCACAGTGTGGGAGGCTCTCAATGAGCCGATAATTGAAGTTACTGAAGAGCAAGCAAAAAATATTTTTTTGGGTGCCGTCTTTATTATCTCCGCGGCATGGATAGCGCCGCATTGGACTGCTGCCAACAACGTGTCTTACTATGCTCCGACCAATGTCTTTGAACAAATGGCCTCGGTCGCCGATGCCGAAGACGGCTTTGTTGCCGGCGCGCAAATTGTCGCTGATGATGTTGCCCCGGAGTGGTACTATATGATGGAGGCTATGCCGGATGCGGTAGTTGAGTCATTCGCGGTCGGCGCGGGCCAGGTTTTGGATGTCTCCGGACCGATAACCGAGGTAAGCCAGTTTTACCAGCCAGGAGTGGACGCGGTATGGAACTCATGGCTCAACCTGATGAGAGACCCGGGAACCCCAGCTTTTTAGTTTTACGAATAACGAATTAGCACGAATTTACGAATCAGTCCTAGCTCAAGCTAGGTTTTTTTGTTATCATTATTCTATTCGTATATTCGTAAAAATTCGTATATTCGTAAAGCCTGAATGTTTAATCCTGTTGACCCAAAACCCAATTTTCCCAAACTCGAGGGACGCCTACTCGCTTTTTGGGAAAAAGAAAAGATTTTTGAAAAAAGCCTGGAGCAGACAAAAAACGGCAAGCCGTTTACTTTTTATGACGGCCCGCCATTTGCCACAGGACTCCCGCATTACGGACACATTCTGGCGAGTACCATCAAGGATGTGATCCCGCGCTATCAGACAATGAAAGGACGTTACGTTCGACGCCGTTGGGGATGGGATTGCCACGGCTTGCCGATTGAGGAGATTGTGGAACGGCAATTGAAAATTTCCGGAAAAAAACAAATCGAGGAAATCGGCATAAAAAAATTCAACGAGATTTGCCGCAGTAAAGTTTTGGAATATGTCGGGGAGTGGCGGAAAACCGTGAGGCGTATCGCGCGCTGGGTGGATTTCGACAATTCCTACAAGACCATGGACCGCGATTACATGGAATCGGTCTGGTGGGGATTCAAGCAAATCTACGATAATAAATTGGTTTATGAAGGCAGAAAAGTTTTACTCTATTGCCCGCGCTGTGAAACTCCGGTTTCCAATTTTGAAGTAGCGATGGACAATAGCTACAAGGATGTTACTGAGGAAGCGGTCATAGTAAAATTTAAACTTAAATCCACCCTCCCCCAGCCCCTCCCCTCAAGGGAGGGGAATTCCTCCCCCTTGCCGGGGTCCCCCAAAAGCGCACTCGCTTTTGGGGTGGGCTTGAGGGGGGAGGATAAAGGTGGGGGTGATACCTATTTCCTCGCCTGGACCACAACGCCGTGGACTCTGCCTGCTAATATTGGGCTGGCAGTGGGATCGAAAATCACCTACGTGATTTTTAGAATATCGAATGAAAACCAAAATCCCACATTCATCGCTACAAAAGACAGGCTGGCCACAATCGCACCCAATGCTGAAATAATCAAGGAAATCAAAGGTTCAGACCTTGTCGGTCTGGAATACGAACCCCTGTTTGACGTTCCGGACATGAAATCTGATAAATCGTACCGCGTTTATGCTGGAGACTTTGTAAACACCGAGGAAGGCACGGGCATAGTCCACATTTCCGCGACTTATGGCGAAGACGACCATCAGCTTGCTGTCAGGGAAGGGATACCAATCATCCCGCTTCTGGATGAAAAAGGGAAATTTAACCAAAAAGCCCCGGAATCCATCCGCGGCCAATATTTCAAAAATTCCGAAAAGGTCATCAAGAAGGATTTGGAAGGCAGAGGACTGCTTTTCGAGCGCAAAAGTTACCTGCATTCTTATCCGCACTGTTGGAGGTGCTCCACGGCACTTTATTACAATGCTATTCCGGCCTGGTTTATTAACATCCAGAAAATCAAGAAAAAGCTTCTCAAATCAAATGACAAGGAAATCAATTGGTTTCCGGAGCATCTCAAGCATGGGCGTTATGAAAAGAGCGTAGAGGCGGCGCCTGATTGGAACATCTCCCGCAATCGTTATTGGGGGAACCCGATTCCGGTTTGGAAATGCGAGAAATGCGGAAAAAATACAGTTGTTGGAAGTGTTGCAGAGTTGAAAGAAAAAGTAGTCAGCGGATACCAAAAAGATTTAGATTTGCACAGACCATACATAGATGAGGTGATTTTGAAATGCGATCACCCAGCCGCTTCGGGCGGGGCAGGTTGCGGCGGCGAGGCTCGCCGCATCGCGGAAATTTTCGATTCGTGGGTAGAGGCGGGATCCATGCCGTTTGCAGAGTTTCACTACCCGTTTGAGAACAAAAAAGAATTTGAATCCCGTCTGCCGGCGCAATTTGTCACGGAATATATCGCTCAGACGCGAGCCTGGTTTTATGTAATGCACGTCATATCCGTAATCCTATTTGGTAAAGCGCCTTTCGAAAATGTCCTGACTACGGGAACGCTCATGGCCGAGGACGGCAATAAGCTTTCTAAATCCAAGCGCAATTTCCCCGATCCGGACATCGTTATAGAAAAATACGGCGTTGATTCTTTGCGATTTTACCTGATGAATTCAGTAGTGATGCAGGCGGACAATCAGAATTTCAGCGAGAAGGATCTGGCCACCACGCACCGCAAGACCGTTTTGATATTGTGGAATGTTTATAATTATTTTATAGCTTACGCTAACGAGGCAAAATGGGATTATGCTCAGGAGACGAAGCCCTCAGAACAAATTCTAGATCAGTGGGTATATGCAAGAATTCAGGAATTGATTAATGAAGTTTCAAATCAGCTTGATGCTTATAATACAGTACGGGCAACCCGAGCTTTGGAGGAATTTATTAGCGATTTGTCAACCTGGTATTTGCGCAGGTCTCGTGGCCGCTCTGATTCTGATTTTTTTACTACCTTGCGCCATTGTTTAATAGTGGCCTCCAAAGTGACAGCTCCTTTCACGCCGTATATTTCTGAAGAGATATATCAAAACCTGACCCCCCCTTCCCCCCCTCATGAGGGGGGGATAAGAGGGGAGGTCGTCGTGTCAGTTCACCTCGCTTCCTGGCCGGAAACCAGGACCCTTGGCAAAAAAGAATCTGAACTGCTCGCGCAAATGGCGGAACTGAGAAAAATCGTGGAACAGGTTCACGCCCTGCGCGCGAAAGCGGGCATAAAACTCCGTCAGCCGCTGGCGAAATTGACAATTCTAAAGAATAACGCCCCCCCCAGCCTCGCCGGAGCGAGTCGAGGCGGGCAACCCCCTCTTAGTTTAAGAGGGGGAGAGGGCGAGTTATTGGAGATTCTCAAAGGCGAGGTCAATGTAAAAGAGGTTGTATTTGGCGACAAACTAGAGTTAGACACGAATCTATCAGAAGATCTGAAGCTCGAGGGCTTGACCGCCGAGCTGACGCGGCAAATCCAGCAGTTGCGGAAGGATAGCGGCCTGAAGATCGGGGAAATGGCAACGCTCGAGTACCAGTCAGAATCTGATATAATCAAAAGAGCGATGCAAGCGGTGGATAGGAAGAAAACATATCTTGCGAATGTCGAATATGGAATCTCGAATATGGAAGGGAAGGAGATGGAAATAGAGGGCGGCTTGAAATTAAAGCTTGCTTTACGAATAACGAATTAATACGAATTTACGAATTCGTACATTCGCGAGTATTCGTAATTCGTAAAACTTATGTACCAAAAATACACCGGCATTATCCTCAAAAAACATCCGTTCGGTGAAGCGGACGAACTGCTTACTATTTTTACGCGCGAGGCCGGGAAGATGCGCTGTAAGGTCGTGTCCGTCAGAAAACCCACGAGCAGGCTCGCCGGCCATCTACAGAGCCTTAACGAGATAGAATTCGAGGTGGCCTCCTCGGTCACCAGCCGAGGAGGCGGGTCGCTGCCCGTTCTCACATCTGTTCGCGCGTTGACGATAAACAATTATCTTCGTCAGAATTTGCGTAAATTCGCTTTTGCCCTGGTAGGCATTGAAACTTTGTATCGGCTTACCGCTGATCAACAGGAAAATGCGGCTGCGTATGACGAACTCAGACATTTTTTGCGGACTTTGGGCGAATCTCCGGATGAAAATCTGATTGTTCGAAAATTTCAACTGAATTTGCTGGCAGCAAGCGGGTATGCTTTTTCCTTTCATAACCCCCTCAATCCCCCTTATCTTAAGGGGGAAGAAAATCTAAAAGCATCTCCTCCCCTTAAAGTAAGGGGAGGCGGGGAGGGGTTATTACTCACTCCTGCATTAGAGCGCGAGATTGATAAGCATATTGATTATGTCCTGGAAAGAGAAATCAAATCAGCAAAGATATTGGATTCCTTGATATAATGCAAAATGTAAATATCAAAGATCAAAATGACAATTTAAAATGATAAAACGCCTTTTCTATTTTGATTTTTGAATTTTAAATTAGAACTATGCCCGATACCCAAACTCAAATTCCAATGGAGCCAAATCCAGCTCCGCCGCCTAATTTTTACCGCCGTCATACCCGATCTCTCTGGTTGTCGCTGATAACCGTTGCTTTGGCAGTCGCCGCGATTCTTACCTATATTCTATTTTTCCGCGAGGTTACACCGTCACCACAGTATACCGGCGATGTGAGGCTTGAGATTTCTGCTCCAGAGGAATCAGTTTCAGGCAGTCAGATTTCCTACGAAATTAGTTTTGAGAACCTTTCCAATATCAAATTGACTGCCCTCAGTCTGGAAGTTTTTTACCCGGAGGGTTTTGGTTTTATCGCGGCCACACCCGATACCCAGCCTTCGTCCGCCACAGGTCGGACTACGGCGGACACAGCTGCCCCGAGTTTTGACGGACGACAATTTACCTTTCCGGATCTGCCGCGCGGTGAAAAGGAAAAGCTCATCGTAGTCGGCATTCTAAAAGGCAATGTCCAGGAAATAAAGAGTATTACCGCGAAGCTTCACTATGTACCGGAAAATTTTGCTTCATCTTTTTTAGCATCCGGCGATGCTTCCACGATCATGCTGCCGCCAGAGATCACCATGAGAGTTTTGGCTCCGACCCACCTCATAACCGGGCAGATGATGAAATACGAAATCGAGATTGCCAATATCTCCATAGAGAATTTTGATGATCTGGTCATGGAGCTTTCCTATCCTTCCGGTTTCAGTTTTGGCAGTTCGGTTCCAAAGGCATCTTCAGGAGACAGCATATGGAGATTGCCGCAGCTGACCTTTGGGGCCACGCAAAAAATCACAGTGGAAGGTAGGCTCGCAGAAAGGCCGGGCGATGATGTTTACATCAGTGCGGAACTGTTCACTCAAAAAGACGGGGAGAAACTGTCAGCGGGCCGCAGTTACGCTTTTACCCGCATGCTTGATGCGCCGATAAAGCTCACGCACATTCTGCGCGGGGGGGCGGGCACGGTTTTGGCTTCGGAAAATTTAGAGTATGAGGTGAGTTATGAGAATGTAGGAGATGTTGGCCTGAGTAATGTAACGATTATTATGATTTTTGAAACTCCGGTTTTTGATTTGATGGAAGCCAGAAGCAGCACCGGGCAGATTCGCGGCAATCAGATGATCTGGCAGCCGGGGGGAGTAGCAGAGTTGGGCATCGTCAATCCCGGACAGACCGGAAAGTTTTCGGTTCGACTGCCGATTCGTGCCGAAACCGAGCTTTTCCAAAAAAATCCAGTAGCGCAGACTAGGACAGAGTTTCGCGCGGATACGCTCCAGGAAGCACTAAGCGGGGACACGCTCGCATTCAAGGTTGGCACTAATATTAGCTTGGATGCGAAAGCTTTTGTAGTCAGCGGGCCGGAGCGTCCCGAGCTGGGGCAAACATCGGTGTACCGTGTAACCCTGACTGTGAAAAATTCCGTAAATGATTTGCAAGATGCAGTGCTTACCGCGATTATTCCTCGGACTGACACCGCATTTCTTAGTCAGACAGTAGGACCGGCACAGGAAGCCGGAAATCTGCAATATTTTTCCGCTTCGCGCGGTATTACATGGAAACTCGGCCAGGTTTCGGCTTTTACCGGACCCAAGCAAAGCGCCAGGACTATCACATTTGATTTATCAATGACTCCTGAGACATCAGGCTTTGGCAGTTATGAGCTTTTGAAAGATATTGAAGTCCAGGGGCTTGATATTTTCACGAATGAGCTTGTATTTTCAGAGAAAATCCGCAGTGTAGACACAAGGTAAATTCAAAACTGATAACTCAGAATTGATAACTGATCACTAATGAAAATCTGGCCGAAAGCCAGATTTGTTATGAGTTATAAATTATCAGTTATTAGTTACCTGATCAGGTTTTTCATTGGGTCCAGATAGGAGCTGTCTTTTCTGATTTCAAAATGGAGATGGGGACCTGTGGACCTGCCGGTCGAACCGGAAACCATAATAGCCTGGCCCTGGGTTACTGCTTCGCCCGCTGTTACCAAAAGCTTTGAGGCGTGTCCGTAGCGGGTTTTATAGCCATTGCCGTGGTTGATGAGAATAGTGTAACCGTAACCTTTTTGCCAGCCCGCGATTTCCACGATGCCTCCGCCAGCAGCCACCACTTGGCAGTCGCGGCAGGGAACATCAATAGCGCGGTGCTTGGACCAAAAGCTCTGGGAGAGTCTGCGGGCTGCGGGAATTGGCCAGATGAAATCTGAATTTGCGCCGAGAGCGGGTTGGTAATCGTCGGGAACTTCAACTTTTTTGTAATCTTCTTTTTGGAGGTCAGCGACATATTGGCGACGCTGAGGGGTTGGAGTCTTTTTCACAACCGCGTTGGGTACGATTATTTCCTCCCCCGGGAAAATGTGGTCTTCGATTTCAATCTCGTTATACTCGAGAATATCTTCGAGATCAACGCCGTACTTTTTGCTTATCATATCAAGCGTTTCTCCATCTTTGATCACATGCTTCACGCCGGTAGTCGGCAGGATGCGGAGCTCTTGTCCGGGTTTGATGATCGAACCCGAGAGATTATTTTCCGTAATTATCGTGTCTTCTGAAACGCCATAGACCCCCGCGATCTGAGCTATAGTGTCGCCGCCTTTGACCTCATAGGTCTCGATGTCTTTTTTTAGGAGCGCTCCGTTGCCGGCCGGATTTGGTTTTAACAGCGCTGATCCGGACAGAGTCGGCAAGAGCGCTTCGTTCGCGCCTGCCGTTTCGTCTGCTTTCACGGATGCGGCAAGGACCTGTTTTTCCAATACCATGCGATCCGCCGCCAGCTCAAGGTTAATCGTTTCCAGGGAATTGTATAACTTTTCGTTTAGATCCGGACTCTCAGCCAGATAAGCAAAAAGCAAACTCTTATTGGCAGGGTTCACTGCGCCCAAGTTCGCTTTTAACATCAGGTTCCCGGAGGCGGCGATGACAGTAATGATCACAAGCAGGAGTTCAACTGCAAAGTGGGAATGGTAATTATTGAGTTTTAGGAGTTTGATTAGGAGGCTTATTTTAGCCATTTATTGTGTAAATCAGGGTAGAATTTACTTGTAGAATTTACCATTTTTTGCATGCTAAGGTCAAGGGGATAAGGAGCATGGGAATTCTGTGATTTTAGCTAATTTTTGCCTTAAGTAAGGCGTTTTTCTGTCAAACTGCGTGTGTGTACAAGATTGTTATTTTGGCTGTAGTTAGCCAAAAACTCTAAAAAAATTCCAAATCCCAATGTCCAATCAAGTCCCAAATCTTAATGGTCATTAGGGTTTCAGATTTGATTGAGCATTGGGATTTGGTCATTGGGGTTTAATGTAGTATTTTTACTCTATGTCTGATTTACTAAAAAATCTAAACGACAAACAGCGCGAGGCTGTTACTGCACCTTTGGGTCCGGTCCTTATTCTGGCTGGGGCGGGTTCGGGAAAGACGCGGGCACTGACAGCGCGGATCGCTTATATTATAAAAGAAAAACTTTTTAAGCCCGAGGAAATTCTCGCCCTGACTTTTACCAACAAAGCCGCCGGGGAGATGAAGGAACGAATCAATAAGCTTCTACAAGCTACAAGCTACAAGCTACAAATCCCCATCACCATGGGCACCTTTCATTCTGTTTGCCTGCGGATCCTCAGGGCCGACATTGAAAAGCTCGGACTGGGCTATGACCGTAATTTTACGATTTACGACAGCGACGACAGCCAGCGTTTGGTCAAGCAGATTGTTTTGGAGCTTGGCTTATCGGAAAGCTTTCGGCCGCAGGTTTTTTCCTATTACATTTCCGCGGCGAAAAACAAACTCTTGTCCCCCGGGCAGTTGAAACTGGAAAATGAATACCTCCAAGAGAGCCTCGAGAAAGTAGCGGGGCGGTATAAGCAGGCTTTGCGCGAAAATAATGCCGTGGATTTCGATGATCTCCTCGGATTGGCCTTTCAGCTATTTTCCGTTCCGGAGATTCTGAAAAAATATCAAGAGCGCTTCCATTATGTTTTGGTGGATGAATATCAGGACACAAACCATGTTCAGTACATGCTGCTTCGTCTGTTGGCCGCCCCTTCGGCTTCGCTCAGGGCAGGCAAAGCCAATCTTTTTGTGGTTGGCGACGACGCGCAGAGTATTTACGGCTTCCGCGGGGCCAATATGCAGAATATTCTGGATTTCAAAAAGGATTACTCGAAAGCCAGAGTCATAATGCTGGAGCAGAACTACCGTTCCACCAAGCCGATCCTTGATGTGGCCAACGAGGTTATCCGGCTCAATCCTTTTCAATACGAAAAGAAGCTTTGGACCAGCAATGTCGCCGGTAATAAAGTCAATCTCTATGAAGCGGGCGATGAGCTGGAGGAAGCGCGGTTTATTTTGAAAAGAATATTGAATATTGAATCTGGAATATCGAATGAAATAACTTATAAATCCGAGGAAACGCCGATATTAGATAGATTTGCGAGGAGAGATTTTAGGTTTCGCCATATTCCATATTCCAATTTCCAAATTCCAGAAGACCTTAACGAATCCGTCATTCTCTATAGAACTCATGCTCAATCTAGGCCAATTGAAGAGGTGCTTGTTAGCTCGGGCGTTCCTTATCAGATAGTCGGCGGTATCCGTTTCTACGAGCGAAGAGAAATCAAGGATGTGTTGGCGTTTTTGCGCCTCATGCAAAACCCGCGCGATTTGGTGAGCTTGGAGAGGGTGATCAATCTGCCGGCGCGGGGGATCGGGCGAGTGGCATTAAAGGAAATAACAACGGGGCTTGCTAAATACGATTACAATTTCACGCGCATGCTGAATAATCTGGAAGCTTTGAAACTCACTGACAAGGCATTGGCGGGAGCAAGGGATTTTTTTGGATTATTTTCAGGTATTGGTTCTCCCCCTCGTGAGGGGGAGTTAGAGGGGGTCGCGGAGCAAAAAGATACTACGACCTCCCCCAGCCCCTCCTCAGGAGGAGGGGAAAAAGAGCGCAATATTCTCGAAGTTATGGAACTTATACTCAAGCGTTCCGGCTATAAGGAAGCGCTACTAAAAGAAGGCAAAGAAGGAATTGATCGCTGGGAAAACGTGGAAGAGCTTTTCAATGTGGCGGGTAAATTTTCGCGTTTGCCATGGACCGTAGGACTGACTACGATGCTCGAAGAAGTAACACTGATGTCTGATCTCGACCGGGTAGAAGACGATAGCAACAAATTGACCCTGATGACGCTTCATTCCGCAAAGGGACTGGAATTTGATAACGTATTTTTCGTGGGACTGGAAGAAGGGCTTTTGCCGCATGCGCGAAGCATGATGAATCCGGAAGAGCTGGCCGAGGAGGTAAGGCTTGCTTATGTTGGCATCACAAGGGCCAGGAAAAATCTTTATCTCAGCTACGCCAGAACGCGTTCCAGTTATGGGGAAATAAAGAAAAGCGTACCGTCCAGAATATTGAAGGCAATACCGAAAAAATTCATAAATAGGCTGAGTTAATGCAAAATGTAAACATCAAAGATCAAAATGACAATTAAAAATTTTAAAATTTTACATTGTCATTTTCCATTTTGATTTTTCAATTTTACATTCAGCACCAAGATGGACATTGCTCAACTAAAGCAAATACTCTCACGATTCAATATAAAACCGAACAAGACCCTCGGTCAAAATTTCCTGCTGTCGGAAAAAGTCTTGGATGACATCATCACAGCCGCGGATTTATCATCAGATGACACGGTTCTCGAGATTGGTCCGGGGTTGGGGATACTGACACGGCAGTTGGGGGATAGAGCGGGTATGGTGATTGCGGTCGAGAAAGATAGAAAGCTGGTTGTGGCCTTAAGAAAAATATTTTCCGCCAAAGGCGGATCCGCCTCGGGCGGAAAGAATAAAAAGAACGTAAAAATCATGCAGGGCGACGCATTATTCCTTGATCTTTCGACATTCGACATTCCATATTCAACATTCAAAGTGGTTGCCAACATCCCTTACTATATTACCGGAAAATTATTACAAAATTTTTTGTCACCCTCCCCCAACCCCTCCCCTCAAGGAAGGGGAATTCCCCCCCCTGGAGGGGGGAGGATAAAGGTGGGGGTGAAGCCATCATTAATGGTTTTGTTACTCCAAAAAGAAGTAGCTCAGCGCATTGCGGCTGGACCCGGCAAGATGTCTATCCTGTCGGTCAGCGTACAGTTTTATGCTGACCCGGAAATTATTTCTTTTGTGAGCAAGGACGAGTTTTATCCTAAACCAGAGGTGGATAGCGCAGTCGTAAAAATTACCCCCCTTTCATCCCCCCTTACCAAGGGGGGAAAGAGGGGGGTGCGTTTTGACGTGGACGAGCGCAAATTCTTCCAACTCGTGAAGATCGGTTTTGCCGGTAAACGCAAACAGCTGCAAAACAATCTTCATAACGCCCCCTTTGCCCCCTCTTATCTTAAGAGGGGGGAGGGGGAGTTACTCGCTACGGACTATAAACAAATCCTCTCTTCTCTCAACATCAACCCCCTTGCTCGTGCTCAAGACCTCTCGCTCCAGGACTGGTACGGATTATATCAAAAACTATTGACATGACGTCTTAGTTGTGCTATAATATTAGTAGCAAAGTTTGAAGTTTCGAAACAAAAACACAAAATAAAAGCCAAATTTAACGCAAAATGCCCCTCATCCCCAGGGAATTTTTCTCTAGTGTTCGTAATGCATCCCGACTGAAAAAATTGGTTATTCCAATCGGGATCTTTTTTATTGTCATGATTGCCGCCGCGGCAATGTATTTTTATTCACCATCTGAGAACAGCGTGCTGGGGGAAAACAAGACGCCAAATGCGCCGACTTTGTCGGGTGCGTGGCTCATGAAATATTTCCTCACCGAGGATGAAAACGCGCCGCACGTGGGGGGGCCGGACGGTGATCCTGATAACGACATTATCACTAACGTCCAGGAATATTATTACGGCACCAATCCGACCAAGGAAGACACGGACGACGATGGCGACATTGACAGCTACGAGATTGCCTTTGGGCAAAACCCGAATGGCGGCGGTGATTTAGTGCTTGCTGATACGGCACGTGATTACATCAAAGAATATATTGAAACCAGCGGGGAGCTGGCGGATTTTTCCGAAGAAAAGATTTTAGCGGAAGTAAAAGAAACATTCAACCCTGACCAGCCCGTAATTTTAGATTTCCCTTCTGACAAAGAATTTATAGTCATCAAGCAAAACGATGTTCCGGCTTTTGAAAAATACTATGACGCAACCTCTGGTCTAGACTCACTGCAGGATTGGGAAAAAGAGGATCTGCAGGCCAGGCTGTTTGAGGGAATGAGCTGGGATGAGGTTGATTCGTATGTTGAGAGGCTGGACGCGGCAGAAAAGATTTTGAAACAAACCCCAGTGCCGTCGGAAATTATAAATATCCATAAAATAAAAATAGCCAATCTCCGCGCCGGAAAACGAATGCTTGAACTGGTGCGGGACAATTACAAGCTGGAACAGGACAATGATCGATTTTGGCCGGATTTTTTTGCACAGTTGATTGCCGGCCAGCAGACTGAGGCTTTGGAACTCGCTGCTTGGCAGGAACTTGGGTTGAGATTAAAAGATATCGGCGGGCTTTAGGAAAAAAGAATGAAATTTATTTTCAAAAAATTTTTTACAGCGCTCATTGCGTTTTTCATATTGATGAATCTGAGCTGGCCGGTCTTCACAGGGGCGCAAAGCGATGCAACGAGCGAGCTGCCTGATGGGAACACTACCCCGGCGCAATTACCTGCAGTGGGGCAGCTTCCACTCAACCAGATCCCCGGCCTGAATAATCTCTCCGTTTTGCAGGTGCCCCTGCTTGGCAATGCTCCGGTTGCTTCTGCTCCGGGTCTCAGAGATATAACTTTTGGCGATCTGCCTTTTTTAAGCGGCCTGCCGGACATGCCGGATTTTAGTTTTTTGAAAGATATACCGGGACTGGATAATTTGCCGCTCAAAGACATTCCCAATCTCAAGGACCTTCCGCTCAACCAGATCCCCGGCCTGAACAATCTATCCTTGGGGAACATCCCCGGACTGAAGGATATGTACATTGGCGGAATCCCCGGACTCAAGGATACAGCCATGAAAGACATCCCGGGGTTAAAGGACCAATCGTTTGGCAGTATTCCGGGACTGAAAGATACCCCCGGACTCAAGGATATACCGGGGATAAAGAACATTCCGGTTGGCAAGCTGAATACGTTTTTTGAATCTATTTCGACTTTGTTTGCCGGAACGATTGAGAAAAAAAGCCTTAAGGTTTGCATTGTTTCTTATTTCCCCCCGGTAATGTTCCCTCTGCAATATGTGGAGATCAGAAATACTGACAATTCTCTTTCCAAACTCTATCGCTTGTTTTTTATCTCCAAAATTTACAGGCGCGACCGGCTTGAAAAAACCTCGCTGGCCCTGGGAAATAACCTGCCCGGCGCCCAGGCATTTAAGGCTCTATGCAGAAAAAAACCGAAACCGCCCGACGCCGACGGAATTATTTGGAAAATCGGCACTTCATGCAAGGCCGGAGAAATGCCCGGCAGAAAATGTAAAAGCTAAACCGATATGATTTTTCGAAAACAAAAACCATTTATTTATGCGCTTCTCGTCTGCCTGTTTGTATTACAAGCCGGGGTTTTGACGGTGCCTGATCAAGCGGCGGCGCTCAGTACTATCCCGACTCGCGTAGATTCCGATAAATCAAAAATAATGAGTGATATTTTTACGTCCGCTGCCAAAGCGGCTTGGAACAGCACTTATCCGAAATTTTTTGCCAAATTCGACGACAAGCTTAAAGCGACATTCGGCGTTAACAGTTATCTTTTGTACCAGCAGTCTTTGGTGGAAGCAAAATACCTGCAGGATGCTTACCGCAATAGTTATGGTTCTGATGCTGTAACCGCTACCAGTACTTTTCAAATCGCTTCCCAGCATGAAAATCTGCCGTTGAATAAAACCATGAGCGCTTCCCAAGCGCGCCAGCTCGGGGCTCGGGATGCCGGATCAGGGAATCGCCAGTCGTTTGAGAAAAATATACAAAAATTGATTGTCGGCGGATCCTCGCTGTTTACCTCTTCCAATGCCTGCGGCGGGGTCAACAAGAACGCGGTCAGAAACACCTCGGAATATTTAGCCGCGGCTTCCACCGGAGTTCTGGCGGAAGATATTGATCCTACAAATCCCATGAAGTTTTATGAGCAGATGGGGCGGTTTGGCAGCCCTTATTCAAGCTCTATTTTCTGGGAAGAACAGCTCAAAGGGGTAGCCGCTCAAAAAGAATCTGAGGCCAGGCAAGCCGCCCATCTGGAGCTTACGGCTCCCGGATACAAGAGTCCGCAGAAGCTTGATGCCCAGGGACGGCTCATTACCAGCGCGCCTTTGAACAGCATTTCTGCCGGCCAGCAAAGCGCCCAGGGCACTCTGTTTGACAGTGTGCTCAACGCCAGCGGTTCACCTTATGACACCAGCTCTTTTAAGAATTTCGCGACCAGTCTGGCGACCGGTGCGGCAGGGCAGTTGTTCAGCAAATATTTCGGTAATTTCTTGGGCGGCATACTGGGTGATAATATGGATTCGTTTCAAAACACTGCCGGGGATGTAGGGAGAAGCATCGCAGAGTCCGCAGTCAAGAATCTGAGCTCCAAACTATATGATAATATCAGCAGGCAAATTTTCCAGGGTAAAGTCTTGGCCGAGAGTACCGGATGCAGCAGCAATAGAGTAAATCGCCTTGCCAACGCCGCAACGCCTAATGATAAATTTGATCCGGATTTGCAGAATGAAGATCCGCCTCCCTTTACCGGTGATACCAGCCTTCCTGAGATTCCTCTTGAGGAAGAGCCTGGCGATGTCAGCGGCGCGCTTTTGCTGAGCGCCAGCCCGCCGATTTTGGAAATTGACAGGAAGACTCGGATTTCCTGGGACGCTTCCCGAGTGTCGGATTCTGAAGAAGGAATATCGCTGATTCCCATTTCAGAGCAGAGTTTCCCCCCGCAGGGCAGCCAGTGCTACAGCCTCGATGATGCAAGAAATGCGACTGAAGAGGATATCGGCAAAGATCAGGGACTGAATGTTACGCTGATTACAGACGCAAATGACGGTGATTCACGAAAAGATTTGAAGGTCAGCCTTGTTGATCCTCAGCCGCGCCAGATTGTTTTTGTTTCTGATAAAGTGAAAATTAAATCGGGGCAGAGCGCTACCCTGGGTTGGGATATCAAAGGTTATCCGGATGCGGTATTTTCGCTTGATGGTGAATCTGTTTTCCGAAGCGATGAGAGGGTAGTCAGTCCGACCGCGACCACGACCTTCAGTCTGATCGTGAGCGAAGCTAACCAGTGCGCCACGCTCGATTCAGCGACCGTGATAATCGCCGTCGGCAAAGCAGCCCCCACGGGCGGCGTCGCCGGGATTTCAACCTTGGCGCCGAGAGAATAGCGCAGAATATCGAATATGGAATTTGGAATATGGAAGAAATCAATAACAAAATTAAATCGTTTACTGATCTTGACGCTTGGAAGGAAGGACACAAATTGGTATTGATGATTTATAAAGCTACTAAAAATTTCCCCAAAGATGAAATATTCGGACTCGTTAGTCAAATGCGGCGATGTGCTGTTTCTATAACCTCTAATATTGTCGAAGGCTTTGGTAGACAGACATTTAAAGAAAAAATCCAGTTCTATTTTATTGCCAGAGGCTCGGTAGTAGAATTACAGAATCAGCTTTTGGTGGCTAAAGATGTTGGGTATATGCCAAAAAATGAATTTATAGAGACTGCAGACCAAACAGTAAAGGTCCATAAGATACTAAATGGTTTAATAAAGTCATCAAAGGTTTTTGCCGCATGAGGCTCCATTCGAAATTCAAAATTCGATATTCCATATTCCTTCTGGTAGTGGTGGTTTTGCAGTTTGCGCCAATGGCGGCCGAGGCGGTTTTGTATACCCCAGACAATCTCAAATTTACAGTCCGAACCGAGCGGACGACCTACAGGAGCTGGTGGGGAGGGACCGATATTGTTATCAGAGCAGAACTTAGTATACCGTCCGGTGCGCCCGCTGTGGTGAAAGGGGACAAGATCAATCGTTCCATTAACATGACTATTGATGGTTTTCTTGTGGCCACTATCGATGAATCCAAGAAAAGCTCCTGCGGCTACCTTGGCTGCAGTTTTGATGCTTACGGCCCTACCGCTGACACAGTCGGCCCGATTCCGGTCTGGCACACTATAGCTCCGTTAAATCCGGCGGTTGTGGCGGGGGGAAGATTTGCTCCGTCGAATACTGTTACAAAAAGGTTTGGAGTGTTCGCGGCGATTGATGTTACTGGCACTGATGTTCCATTTACCAATAATTGGGCGCCGGTTACCATTGAGGTCTATAAAGACCAGGCCTCATATGATGCCGCAGCTGCTGCCAAAGGCGTTACACCAGCACAATTTGCAGCTGAAGGTACAGGCTCGGCATTTACGAGCGGAGGGAATGCAGAGAGTTCGGTTTTAGGCGGAGGCGCTGATGCGCTGACTGGCACGCTTCTCAGCGTGGTCAACGGGATCCTCACAGCCATAATCGGCATACTTCGCTGGATTGTCTGGCTTATCGCAGTTTATGTGGTAATGCCGATTCTCGAGGTTACGCTGACCATGGATGCGGCTAACATCGCCTCCACCATCCAGTTCGGCTGGACATTTGTCCGCGATATTGTGAACATGATCTTTATTCTGATTTTGATCGTGCTCGGTTTTGCCACGATGCTGCGCATGGAGAGCTACAATTACCGGCAGATTCTAGTCGAGCTGATCATCATGGCCGTGTTGGTCAATTTCTCCCTGGTCATTGCGCGCATAATCATCCAAATCGCTGATATTGTGCAGTTTACATTTTTGCCGCAGGGAGAGGGCATGTCCGGCGTCCGCTATCTTTTTCAGGTCCTCATCCAGGATCAGACCAAGGTCGCGATCAACGGTCTTTCTTTTAGCACAGCTGGGGCGCTGGCCTCCTCTGCGAGTCTGATTTTTCAATTTATTTTAGAGTTGGGCGTGGTCATCACTTTCGCGGCCCTGGCGATTTATACGCTCATCCGGATTATTGCTCTGTGGATGCTGATGATCCTCTCGCCGTTTGCCTACGCTCTGCGAGTTCTGCCAAATACAAAACACCAGGCGGACGAATGGTGGACATATTTTATAAAATACGCGTTTTTCACGCCTGTCATCGCCTTCTTTTTGCGTCTCACGGTTGAGCTGCATCGTAAAGGTCTCTCGATAACCCAGGGCACATCATTTAGTTCCGGGAACGCCTCGGATATCCAGACATTTTTGGCCAGGAGCGGCTCAAACGACCAGGTAAATCTCGCCTCAACCCTGGAGCTGATCATCATTTATATAATAGTTCTGGCGTTCATGTGGGCCGGCATCATCGTTGCCGGAAAAATCGGCATCTATGGCGCGGACGCGATCACCAGCGTTGCCAAGAAAGGTCTTGGTGCTCCATTTGCCGGAGGCTGGGGAGCAATCAAAGGCTTGGGCGGGCTAGCCAAACGCGCATATTCTGGTTATGTCGGAGCGCAGATAGGAGAGCATGAGCGTGCAGGACAGCTCGCTGAAGCTACATATCAAAAAGCCATGCAGAAAGCGGACGCATTGCGAAAAGCCGGCAAAACCAGGGCTGCAGATATAGTTGAAGAACGAGCTGCCACAGCTCGGAAGACTCAGATGAAGCACGCTCGTAAGAGTGCTGGCTGGCGCATGGCTGCCATGCTTGATCCGCATGTGCTCAAAGAAGCTTGGGCCAAGCGCAAGCATGAAAAAGAGATGCGCGACTATGAGCCGGCTATCGGACATATGGTGGATACTTTTAACCGAGTTATTCCTACGGAATGGGCTGGTCCGCAGCGCCTAAAGAATCTTTGGCAAAAAGGCGAGATGGGCAAAAAAACTTATCATGGAATGGTTGCTAAAAGAGGAGTGGTCTCCGCTGAGGCTGATGAGCTTCTCAAAGGCGTGAGAACCCGCGAGGACGCAGCGCGCATTGCTGACAAAGCGTTCGCCTCCGGTGACAAAGACGAAATCGAAGCTGCGCTAAAGGTTTTACAGCATGGTAACTGGCAGGATGACTATATGAACCTCAGAGGCAAGAAATTTTCAGTGACTGGATACCTCAACGACATAACCGGCAGAATGAGCAAGGCTGGATTTTCCGGTGAAGAGCAGATTATGATTCTTGATGACCTCAAAGAAACCGCTGAAGCGGCAGGAAGATTGCGGGGTTACGGTTATGATAGAGAAGACGAAGACGGAGTTATTCGCGCCGCAAATGATTTTGGTTATTACCGTGGTCTTGGGAAGGATGACATGGTTAAAAAGCTGACAGACGTTCAGGAAAAATTCGATACGCAATACACAGAGACAGGCAATTTGGAATTCAAGCATATTGCTGATGCCATGAAAACTGGAATACAAGAAATTTCATCTTCGACTGACGACAACGCTGCCAGGGCTAAATTTTCTGAAATATTTGAAGCCAAAGACGCCGAAGGCAGAAATGTCGGGAGGAACTATTATCAGGCAAATAGTGAATATAAAGCTACAGATGACGTCTATGATCATAGCCTGAACAATGTGCTTACCTCTCGGCGGTTTATGGACGAGGCGCATATCAAGCTGCGGCGCGGCAATGCCGGTACGCATGCGAGAAATATTGAGGCAGCCGTGATTGACGACCAGGACCCAAATGAGGGCTGGACTAGGATGAACCTTTTAGGTTCAATGCTGACCCATGAAGTCGGGCCAAACATCATCGAATCTATTACCGCTCGTATCCATGAAAGCCAGGGCCGTTTACTGCAGGGTTTCGGGGCTTTGCAGGACTCTGCTACAGGTAAATGGGAACTGCCTGATTATGACATTGTCAAACAAACGAACATAGATATCACGGCAAAGTCCGGTGGTGACACGCATAAGAAAGAATTATTAGAAGAGCAGCAGACTCAGCACATCCGTGGCATGGACAAGATGGTAACAACTGCACGCTTGAACCGAAAAATGTTCAATGCCATAACAGGAAGCGATCGTTTATTCACCTATGAACAACGCAGTCATTTTGCTACAAATTTTAATGAGTATCTTGATGCTAAGGGGATTCCTTCTGCTGGCCAAGGAGCAATCGAAAGAATTAATATTAGCGACCTGCCAGGGGAACCAAGAAGTGCCAGAGGAGGGAGCGGGGCAGGCCAGGGAGGAGGTGCGGCGCAACCAATAATCACGCCTCCAACGGGTTTTGGCAGCGGAGCGCGAAGCACTACCACATTTCCTGGCGGCGGGCCGGGATTGACCACACCTGGACCTAATGCACCGGGAACGCCCGGAAATGTTCCTGGCGCGCCGCCTTCGGGAGCAAATCCAAGCCCTGGAGGCACTAATCCCGGTGGTCCGACCATCATTACTCCATAAAGTATGGCCAACGAACAGCAAAATCTGACTCCTCAAAATATCGCCTCCATTACCTGGAAGAATTTTGAATTGCTCAAGCCTGAATGGCTTGGCGATGAACGGATTATGGCACAGGTGAAGCTATTTGTTATGGACACGGCGGACAGCAGCGACAGCGCTGATGCTTCGCGGGCATTGCAGATCCTGCATAAGCATCTGGAAAAAATTCCCGACCTGGTGAACCAAAGGCCAGATATCTTTGAGGAATATATGCGCCTCCTGTCCGTTCTCAAAGCTTGCTTTTTAGTAATGATGTCCCCCAACGATGTTTCAACTTTTATGAAAGAGAATCTTCTTTCTACTATGGAGGTTCTCGATTTTGACATCACTCAAAAGATCAATGATCTCTTTTTAGTCTACTATAAATTTCCCGACGGCCAGCAGGAAATTGCCAAGACGCTGGTAAAAGCCATGGAAACAAGCGAGGAGTATCTCGGCACAGTAAGCTTGAAGCTCAAAGGCAGGGAACATGACGAGGATCCTATTGTCTCGAACTGGATCATTGATTACAATCAGTACTCTGTGTCGCTTGCGGGTACTACGGGCGGCCAGGTCAAAAGGGGAGGGGTCGAGCGCGCGTCCTACGTCACCCATAGTCCGAATGTTAGGGGACTGCGCGAGGACGAAAAGACTATTCTGAGGAGAGTGCTTGAGTTATATGATTGGCTGAAAAGCTTTTTACCGGCAGCGCAAATTCCTAGGACAGCGCCATATTACAGAGCCGAGCATGTTACCGTACCTATACCGAGGGCCAGCTCGCCCTCAGCATCGCAGGTTAGGCCGCCTCAAATTCCCAGACCGCAGCAGACCCCGCCTCCACCAGCGGCTGTGAAACCTCAGCCTCCTCCTGCCAATTCACAGGCGCAGGGGCTGACCCCACGAGAGCTCATCAGCGAGATAAGGCCCAGCTCAGCGATTAGCGAACAGCGATTAGCGACTAGCAAAATACCGCCGACCCAATCGCCAATCGCCAATCGCCAATCGCCCAAGAGAGTTCTCCCTCCGCCGCCCAGGCCGCCGAAATTGATGCCTAACCTGCCTTCGGCCGGCAGAGTTATGACGCGCGCAGCCATGCCTCCCGCGCCTGCGGTTCCGCCAAGGCCTATTTCACCCGTAGCCAAACCCTCAACCCTAGAGGAGCTTCATAAAATACAGGAGGAGGAGCGATCATTTTCCGTAAACGCGGCGGTCGCGCGGGCCGGCAGTAAGGAGGAAGGCGGGCAGGTAGTGTCCGGCGATGACAGAGTGGAGCAAAAGCTGCAGGAGCTGGAGAAGAAGCTAGAAGAAGAAGTGTAGTTGTAAGCTTTACGAATAACGAATTGTACGAATTTACGAATGACGAAACCCGTATTGAAAAGAGAGGATATTGTTTATCCTGAGTTAAGTTATCAAATAACAGGAATACTGTTCGACGTTTATAACAAAATCGGTTATGGTTTAAGTGAGAAGACCTATCAAAAGGCAATAGCGTTAGCTCTAAAAAATAGTAGTCTCGATTTTCGAGAACAGGTCTGTGTACCTGTCATTTATAATGGTCAAGTCATCGGTAAGAATTTTTTAGATTTTTTGATAGAGGATAAAGTTATTCTGGAAATCAAGAAAGGCGATCGTTTTGCCAAGGCACATATAGATCAAGTATTACAGTATTTACATGCAAACAAACTAAGATTGGGCATTCTAGCCTACTTTGCTCCACGTAAACTACATTTTAAGAGGCTGGTGAATTTATAATTCGTACATTCGTATTGATTCGTTATTCGTAAAACCTAGATGAGCCCAGAACAGTTTACTCAGATCAAACAAAGAATCGAGTCATCCAGTATGTTATCAATGACCGAGAAGAAAGAATGGCTATTTTTGTTGCCCAGAATGACTGAGCAGGAAATAAAAGAGCTTGACCGGATTTTATCAATAAAGCTGCCGTCAAAAGTTTTCAATAACGCCCCCCCCAGCCTCGCCGGAGCGAGTCGAGGCGGGCAACCCCCTCTTGATCTAAGAGGTAGAGAGAGGGAGTTACGGGCGCCTGTTACTGATATAAAACCACCTGCGCCTCAAGCACCCGCTCCGACTATAATGAATCGTCCGCGGATTTCCGAGCCTCCTGCTCCGCCCGCACAAAAGAATATAGAATCTCGAATATTGAATATTGAAAAACCCAAACCGCAAATTCCACTTCCGGTAAAGAAAGAATCCACAATACCAAAAGCCGATATTCCAAATTCCAAATTCAACATTCCAGCATCAATTCGCAGGCCTGACGCCATTCCACAAAAGCCTGTCATTCCCGAGCTTGCCAAGCTGGCGTCTCTGTCTATGGAGGATCTCCGACGCGAATCTTCCATCTATGTATTTTTGGAAAATCTAAATCAATATATCTTATCTCTGATAGCGAAACGGATTCCTGCGGAAGAAATCCTTCTAGCGTTTGAAAAAAGCCCCTTGCATAAATCCTATCTCAAGGTTGGTATGGCTCTTCTGAACCACGAAAAAAACACGGAGCTTTCGCGTGAGGAATTCGAGACCCTGACCGATTTCCGGACGAATCTCAAGAGATTATAGAGGCTACGAACTACGAATACTTACGAAAATACGAAAAGGAGGTTTTTTGTTATTTTTTCAATTTATGCTATAATAAATTGGCTACGAACTACGAATACTTACGAAAATACGAAACAAAAGTGCAAAAAACCCTCCTAAAAAGAAAGGATTTAATATATCCGGAATTGAGTTATCAAATAATGGGTGTTTTATTTAAGGTATCTAAAGAGTTGGGAAGCGGCTATCTCGAAAAGCATTACCAGAGAGCTTTAAATAATGTGGAATTAAAAAGAAGCGGTTTAAAGTTTAAAGAGCAGGTGCCTATAGAATTAAAGTACCAAGATACTAAAATAGGTAAGTATTTTCTCGATTTTCTTATTGAAGACAAGGTAATACTGGAAATAAAAAACGGCAGAAACTTTTCGAATAAAAACATTGAACAGGTTCTTGGTTATTTGAAAGCTTTCAATTTATCTTTAGGAATCTTGGCAAACTTTACTGCTAATGGGGTTGCGTATAAAAGAATTGTCAATGCTCAATAATTTCGTATTTTTCGTATTCGTTCGTAATTCGTAGCCTATGCAGTATTCTCTCCCACAATTCGTAGATGTTGAGGATCAGATTCTCCCGCACCTGACTGTCAAGCAGTTTCTGATGCTGATTTTTTGCGGGATTCTGGGGCTCGTCTATTGGGTGATTTTCGGAGTTGGTTTTATTTTTGCGATTTTAATGCTTTTAACGCTTCTGGTCATCCTGCCCGTAACTTTCTATAAATTCAACGGCCGATCCTTGCTGGTCAATCTGCCCAACCTCATGCGTTTCGTGACAGCGCCGCGGTATCGCGTTTTTTCAAGACAGGGGAGCGCCATAACAGTGCACAAGCAGCAACAAGCCGCGGTTCAGGAATCCGTAGGATCACAAGACGCCCCAGTCGCATCGCGGCTTAAAAATTTAGCTTACATTTTGGATGCGCAGAGCGCGGAAGAAGAACGGCTGCTACGAACTACGAATCCTTACGAAAATACGAAAAAATGACGCTAATCCATTTATTTATATACAATATTTTCAAGATTCGTTTCGTATTTTCGTATTCATTTCGTAGTTCGTAGCCATTATGGAAATGCAAAAAGCAAAAACTAAAGGCCCCTCGTATTCCACCCAAAAATATATCAATGTGGCGGAAATAAAAGAAGACACATTGGTACTAAAAGACGGCTCACTGCGCGCGGTTATCGCGGTGTCTTCGACGAATTTCGCTCTAAAATCGGAAGACGAGCAAAATGCGCTAGTTAGCGCTTATCAGGGCATGCTCAACTCCATAGATTTTCCTTTGCAGATTTTGATCCACTCGCGCATTCTCGACATCGGCGGTTATCTGGAGAAGCTCAAAGGCCTGGCCGCTGGACAAACCAATGAGCTGCTGCGGATCCAAATGACCGAGTACATCGAATACGTCGGCAAGCTTGTGGAGTTTGCCAATATCATGCAGAAAAATTTCTATGTCGTGGTGCCGTATTCGGCCCAGCCGGTAAAACAAACCTGGGGGTCAAGGATTAGAACCTTTTTCAATCCGCTTTCCCAGATTGCAACCTCTCAGGGAGATTTCCATCGCGCGAAGACCAAGCTGGATGAGCGCACCAATCACGTTATATCAGAGCTCGGCGGTGTGGGACTGCGTTCGCTTTTGCTGACCACGGAGGAACTAGTTGAGCTCCTTTACCAGGCCTATAACCTGGATTCTGCCTCCATCCTGCACGCTGATAATATTAAGGGGATAGAGATAAATGAATAAAGCTTTACGAATAACGAATCGTACGAATTTACGAATTCGTACATTCGTAAATATTCGTAATTCGTAAAACCATGAAATTATTCAACAAAAATAAATCTACTGAAGCCGCTGTCGGCCGCGAGATATTGGAGGCCGAGCAAGCCTTTAAAAAAGGCATGACTTCGCTTCTCGATCTGATCGCGCCTTCCGCAATGCAGATCGAATCTACGCATATCCAGGTTTCAGGCAAATACGCGCGTACTTTTTTTGTGCTGACCTATCCGCGTTTTCTCTCCTCCAACTGGCTGTCGCCGCTCATCAACCTTGACCAGCCCATGGATATTTCCATGTTTATTTATCCCATGGAAACGGACGTGGTCATGAAAAAACTAAAAAACAAAGTCGGGCAGCTGCAGGCAACCATTTCCATGAACCAGCAGAAAGGAGCAGTGCGGGATCCGATGCTGGAAACAGCTTATCGCGATGTTGAGGAGCTGCGCGACGCTCTGATGCAGGGCACGGAGCGTTATTTCCGTTTCGCGCTTTATTACACGATTTACGCTGATGATCTGGCTAGTCTCGACAAGATATCGGCAAACGTGGAATCGCTTTTATCTTCCAAGCTCATTGTCAGTAAAAGGGCGGTTCTGCAGGCAGAGCAAGGGTTCAATTCCACGCTTCCCCTGGGCAGCGATGAGCTTGCCATAACCGCGAATATGAATACTGGCCCGTTGTCCACGACTTTTCCGTTTGTGTCGGCAGAGGTTAGCTCCAATGACGGAATTCTTTACGGTATCAACCGCCACAATAACAGCTTGATACTTTTTGACCGGTTTCAAATGGAAAATGCCAACTCTGTGATTTTCGCCAAATCAGGTGCCGGCAAATCGTACGCTATAAAACTTGATATTTTACGCTCGTTGATGCTCGGCACGGACGTGATCGCGATTGACCCGGAAAATGAATACAAGCATTTGGCTGAGGCGGTCGGCGGGTCGTTCTTGAACGTGTCGCTCAACTCGAACTCGCGCATCAATCCATTTGATCTGCCAAAGGGCATCGAGGATGAATCGCCAGAGGATATTTTGCGTTCAGCCGTGATCAGCCTCATGGGACTCATGGGTCTCATGCTCGGCAAGCTTGATCCCACGGAAGAAGCCATGCTGGATCGCGCTCTCTGGGAAACTTATGCCACGCGCGACATTACTCCGGGGAGTGATTTTGTCGGCAAAGAAATGCCCACCATGCAGGATTTAGTCAATGTTCTTTCCGGCATAACCGGAGCGGAATCTCTGGCCCAGCGGCTGGGCAAATACGTGGAAGGCACGTTTGCCGGAATTTTCAACCAGTCCACCAACATTAATATGAATAATCAGCTGGTGGTTTTTTCCGTGCGCGATTTGGAGGATAGCCTTCGACCGATTGCGATCTATGTCGTTCTCGGATTTATTTGGAATGAAGTGCGTTCGTCTCTGAAGAAGCGCATCCTTGTCGTGGATGAAGCGTGGTGGATGATGCAGCACGAGGACTCTGCCAGGTTTTTGTTCGGGCTAGTCAAACGCGCTAGGAAATATTATTTGGGGGTTACAACTATAACTCAGGACGTGTCAGATTTTTTGGCGAGTCCCTATGGCCGGCCGATTGTTACCAACTCGTCCATCCAGCTTCTTTTAAAACAATCGCCGGCCGCGATTGACACAGTGGCCCAGACCTTTTTCCTGACTGAAGGGGAAAAATATCTGCTATTGGAGAGCGAGGTTGGCGAGGGCATCTTTTTTGCCGGCCTCAAACACGCCGCGATCCGCATTGTAGCCTCCTACACCGAGGACCAGATCATCACGACCGACCCCCGCCAGCGCATGGAAATCGACCGCGCCAAAGAGGAGATGGAAGGGGAAAAGCAATGACGGAAAGACTTCAGGAAAACCAGGCCGATCTCGATAAAACCCATCAATTCCGCGAGGGTTTGCGGGAATTGCGGGCAACACCACATATCACAACTATGGAAGAAGCTTTGGATGATGAAGAAGGAGAGGCGGCGTGGGACGCCACAGTCTACGAGAGAGAAGCTGATGACGAAGTAAAGATTCAAGAAGTGAGAGCATCAATCGGTTTAAGGGAAAATGTGGAAGATAACCCCGAATCTGATGCTGAGCCAGTTGTTGATAAAACCGCCGAGCAGGAGCTGGGCCGGGTTCTATCAGAAGTTTTTGAATCAAAAGACCTGGATACAGCCTCAGAAAGATTCGCCCAAGAAGCGCTGGCTTTTTTTGGAAGCCTGCGCGAGAAAAAAACTTTTTCCGAAAAATCGCTGGAGATATTGGAAAAACTGCGCACTCTTGCGCCACAGATATCTCAGGCGCTCGATAAAGTCGAAGACGGCTCTGATTATAAAAATCTGGCAAAGACTGCTCTGGGAGTAGTAGAAAAATTCAAATTAGCTATCCCGAAAGAGAGCTTTGATAGCACCGTAAAAGAAATTAAACAAGCAGAGGAGGCAGGCGACGGCGGGAGATTAAAAAAAATCGCTTCCACAGGCATTGATTTCATTCCTGTCATTGGTCCTGCGAAAATGCTGGTTGAAGCAGTAAAGGGAAAAACGTTAGATGGACAAAAATTGTCCGGTTGGAAGCGCGCTTTGCACGCTTTAGAAGGAGGCAGTTTTTTCATTCTAGACATGACCGGCGTTGGTGCAATCGGCACCAAAGCAGTCAAGGGTTCGGTTCTTGGAGCAAAGATCCTGACAAGAAGCGCTGCTGTGGCAAGGACAGCCGGGATAGGGAGGGAAATTTACGCTCCGCTTTTCAAAGCGGGGAAAATGATCACGCGAAATAAAACACTGGCCAGACTGGTAGACAAGACTTTTGATCAATTTGCAACTAAGAGAAGGTATTATGGCAACCTTGACCGAAGAAGAGCTGCATAATCTAGACAAACTTACAAGCAGCAAAAACAAAAAACGGCTTTTGAAGCTTGGTAAATACGCCATGAGGGCCGGCCAACTTGGCGCTTATATGGCAGGCCAGCACGACCTGGCCGACGAATTTCGTGAAGGGGCTCATGGTTTTAAGGAAGCTGGAACAGGCCATCATGGCGCCGGGCGCAAAGCCGCGTCAAGTTTTGCTGGCGGTCAAGCTGCAAAATTTGCTCAAGGCAAAGGGCTTGCAAGGAAAGCTTTCAATAAAACTAAATACAAAGGCAAGGTTGGAAAAATGAGCGGCGGAAAATCGGCAGCCCTGGGAGGAGCGATATCAGGCGCAATGCAGGGTGAAAGCTTGACTAATATCGCCAAAAGCTCTGCCAGCTGGTATTTATTGTACACTGCTTTCACAGCATTTTGGGTCAGCATTCTTACTTTATTCGGATGGATAATTCCTTTTTTATATTTGAATGCGCATTTTTTGGCTTCGAAGCTCGGATCAAAACTGTTTGGCGAATTCTCGATAGCGCAGAAGGTTCAGCTGGCTGTCATAGATCTTGGTGCGATTTTATTGGTAGTCTTGCTCCTGGTTATTTTTATTGTCTGGCCTCTCTATATAGTCTGCAATCCGCAAGGGCTGCTATCGCTTCTGGAAGCTTTTGATTATACGGAATATATAGGGGTTCCCAAGCAGGTCTGCGACTCGCTGAATAGCGTCGGCGGGAGCCTGTCGGGAGTGACGGGCAGTGTCGCAGGAATCGTGGAAAGCGGTTTGACTGCCATGTGCAGTGCGCCGGAGATTTTGGCCCAGCAAAACAATGCGCCGCATCCGCGTCGCACCGATCCGGACCTTGACCGGCTTGTTTCCTGCATTCGTACGCAAGCGCCTGATGCGGGAGGGGTTTCGACCTTTGAGCAAGGCGGCGAGGTCTGCAACTATACCAGGGGTGCGGAAATCTGCGGTCAGTGTGCCTATCCAGTTAATTCCTGCCATTATGGCGGAGCACTTGGCAAAACCGGGGCATTAGCTGCAGATTTTGCCGGCAGTGAGGGTGTGGGCAATGAAGCCGTGATGGGCGGGCAGATTTTGCAAGCCGCTCAGTATTGCAGTGAGGTTTTAGGCATTGCCTTGAACCGTGCAGTATGTGAGACTGTTAATGCCGACGAGGTTTCTTGTGCTGACAAAAATGCTGATCATGTTTACATTAGCCTACGCAAATGCGAACAAGATAGCGGGCCAATTAATTCAGAATAGAATATTGTGGGAATTATATACAAAGCTACCCTAAACTTTTAAAAAGTTTTGCAACCGTGTCTTAAAATTAGAGATGTTTTTGGATCAGTATTGCAAACAGGAAATCCTTTGAAAGTAATGTAGATAAGAAAATAGCACACGACTAATAGAAAAGTGGCGATTATAATTTTGAACCAGGTTTCTTTAATCCAATTTCTCATGCTTTTTTCTTATACCCTCGCACTTTGCGCTTTCGCTCCTTATGCTTACGAGGTTTTTTCTCATCCGCAATACCAGTTAGGATTTTGTCAAAACTAACAGGGATTGGCTCGTGAATTTTTGATTTTCTGCTCATACATAGATTTTACTTTACTAGAGCCTTGTAGCGCAATGTTTCGCTGGCCGATACTTTCATAACCATATCGCTAAAGGTTTCGCCAAAATCTACTGCCTTTGCGTTGAAGCGAAATACGAACTCATCAACATATCTCTGTAAGTGCTTCCGGCTCATTTTATGGTATGTGCCATGATAACCCCTTTTGAAAATCGCCCAGAAACTTTCCACGCTGTTTGAGTGAATACCGCCTGCCCGGACATACTCACCTTTGCCGTGCTTTACGGCTTCGTGCGGGTAGAGCTTTTTAATTCGTGAGTATGATAGGAAATCGTCAGTGTAAATTTTTGAGCCTGGCTTTACATGGTCAACGATGTTCTGCTCAATAACTTTCATGCTGACATTTTCCAACACAGACGCTTTGACTTTGCCGCCGCGCTGAATTAAACCCATGACTGGCGTTTTAGTTTCTGTGCTTCGGCCTTGCGTGCCTTTAGCTCTTTTATTGAAGTGCTTATTTTTCTCTTTACCGCCGATATAGGTTTCGTCCACTTCCACAGTCCCGAATAGCTGGCCTTTGTTTTGTTTCATGGCCTCCCTTATGCGGTGATCCATGAACCAGGCCGTTTTTTGGGTAGTGCCAACTTGTTTAGCAAGCTGAACCGAGGAAATGCCCTTTTTAGATGTAGAGAGCAGATAAATGGCTATAAACCATTTTTGCAGGGGAATTTTGCTTTCACCAAAGATTGTATTGGTTTTGATAGTGAAATCCCTGCGGCAATCGGCACAGCGAAAGCGTTTGCCGTCCTTGAAGCGGTAGATAGTGGTATGGCCACAATGGGCGCAATACTGGCCGTTTCGGAAGCGAACCTCCTCAAAGTATCTCTGGCAGGTAGTCTCATCTTTGAAGTTGGCTAAGAAGTCTATTAGTGTCTTGGGCTTAATGTTGTTCATATATGCAATATATATCAGTATTGTGGGGTTGTCAAGTCCGAATTGTGGATAAATAATTGGCTAAAATAAGCCATTATGCGGTCAGAGAAATGACTAATTTATCACATTCTACCTAATTCAAGTATGACACTTGGACTTAACCATTTGACAAGTTCAAGTTTAGGATATATGCTGAATCTAGTGAAAAAAGTAATACGAGCCTACTCCAGCCCCCTTGACTTTATCCTCGCATTATATTACCCTCTATCTATATGACCGACCAAGAAGACACCAAAACTGAAAATCCCAGGCAAATGAAGCCGCCGTATTTCAGCGTAGCGAAGCTGGATAAAACGATTGAGCTAATTTCTACCCGTAATTACGCTGAAATTAATCAGTCCATTTTTACAGGGTATGGATTCGGGGATACTGACGCTCTCCTTGCCGTGAATGCTTTGCGCTTTTTGGGACTAATAGATGAACAAGGCAAACCGACGGAGCTTTTTCAAAAAGTGCGATTGAAAGGCGATGTTCGCAAAAAAGAGTTTGAAAAAATCGTTAGAGCCGCATATCACAAACTATTTAGCGTAGTTGAAGCACCGCAGGATTTATCGCCCGACGATCTTAACAATGAGTTCATAGCGCAATATGGCCTTTCGGGGCGATTAGTCAGAACAGCAATTCCCGTATTTAATCGGTTGTTGGAATATGCAGGATTAAAAGAGGAGGGATCGGTAGTTTCCAGAATACGACAGCCGAGGGCAGAAAAAAAGGCACGGACAGAAAGTTCAACCAAAACTCCGAATGTTATTCATAATCAGCCGCATACGCCATCTGGTTTATTTCCGATTAAAATCGTAGATGGAAAATTTACCTTGCTTGTGCCGCCTGATTTTCAAAGCGATACAAATTTTGATGACGAATTGAGTGCCAAATATCGTCAAGCATTAAAAGACTTGAAAGCCGTAGCTGAAGACTATTTATCCAAAAAATCTCCTCGACCACCTGATACTACTGACGCATAATAAAAGCCGCCCAGGGCGCAGATTAGGAAGAAAGGACTCGTTGGAACTTTATCGTTAAATCCTAATCTGCACTTTGAGCGGCTTTGTGCCTCGCTGGCGGAACTGGTATACGCAATAGTTTAGAAAACTATCGTCCGTGGCGGACATACGGGTTCGAATCCCGTGCGAGGCTGGCCATTATTTCAAAAACTGCTAAAGTTAGTATAACAAAGAACGAAAGAATATATTATCAAGTATCCACAGGATTGTCAAGAGTTATGAGATTTATTAAAGAAAATTGGTTCAGGTTTACACTACTGGTATTCTTTGGGCTGTCTATTTTGTTGTTTGGATTTAATCTGTATATCGGGATTCAAAAGCATAATTTGGAAGTGATAAACAGTATTAGGTATTGCTCTAGTTCTGATTTTAATGAGGAAGGCCGTAAGGCTTGTGCGGCGGCGGTAAAGCGGACTTATATTTTTAAGTATGCCCCACCAGCAACAGAGTAATTTACTTTAGGGTAGCTTTGTATATAATTCCCAATATTGTTTTAGTTCTTCCCTCTTTGAGGGGGGAGGTAAGGTGGGGTGAACTGTCTAATTTATCACCCTCCCCCAACCCCTCCCATCAAGGGAGGGGAAAAGACAGGAGATGTACAATGAGAAAAATTTTTATAATCACCACGGTCATTCTCACTATACTGCTGATATTGAGTCTCGGTTTTCTTTATATTCGCCGCAATCGCGATACCGTACCGGTTCCTGCGCCTGAGAATACTGTTTCTGACGAGAACCCTGCCCAAAAAATACTAGCCCAAGAGGTTGTCTCGGCTGTTCCTTCATTCAACGGAGAGCGGGTATGGTACCTGACTCTGGATGGTAAAATCCTTAGCGTAAATCTTGAATCTGGAGCACGCGAAGAGTTTATCCTTCCGGAAACCATAAAAAATCCCTCGGACGTACAATGGCAGGAAAAAGGCAGTGATTTCATCGTTGCGCAAAATATTGACGGACACCTTCGCTACACTTATGTTCGCGCCAGTGATAAACAGCTTTCGCAGTATCCGGACAATATTCGCGAGCCGGTTATCCTCGCCGGCGATGCCAGAATTGCCTATGATTGGGTAATAGGCGATAATCACGAACTGAAAATTTCTGATATCAACAGCAGTAATTTTGCCAAAATCGGCGACCTGTTCCGGTCCGACTATCGACTTGTCGCGCATCCGCGCAAGCTGGAGCTTGTGATGTTTGCAAACGCCACAACCTCGCCTTTGATTCATGTTGATCTGGCCGCGTCAACATTCAGCAATATTGCGGATAACGGCAGGTATGAAAATACTCGGTTTTCTCCGGACGGTAGCAAGCTTTTGGTCAGCGAAAACAAGGCAGGGGTTTTGGTATTTTGGTTCTATGATTTTGCCACCAAGCAGAGAAAGGATTTTAGCATCGCCAGTACCGATTTTGCGATATGGAGCAGGGATAGCGGCGGTGTGATATTCGCGACCAATGGTTTGCTGAAAGAAGAAAATACCAGAACCGGCGATGTCAAAGACTGGGGCAGTTTTCCCGGCGGTCCTGTCCGCGACGCGTTTTTGCATCCATTCAAGGACATCCTCTTTTATATTGACGGCGCGGGTAATTTGTATTCTTTGGAATTATCCCCCTGAATTTAGTTCCTCCCCCTTGCCGGGGTCTCCGAAAAGCGTACTCGGTTTTGGGGTAGGCTCGATGGGGGAGGTTATAGGTGGGGGGTGGCATAATTAAATTTCACCCTTCCCTTACCCCTCCCATCAAGGGAGGGGAAAAGACTCATTCCAGATGGGCTTCTTTTGAAATCTCCGCAACCTTTTTCATCAGCATTGGATAATTCTCAAGTTCAGGGTCCTGCTCCAAAAGAGCCAGGGCTTCTTTTTTTGCTGATTCGATTGTTTTTTCGTCGCTGAGCGAGGCGATTTTGAAGGGAATAAAACCGGACTGCTTGGTGCCGAGTATTTCGCCGGCGCCGCGCATCTTCAAATCAATTTCCGCAAGCTCAAATCCGTCATTGCTATTCACGACTGCTTCCAGGCGCTGCCGTGTCGTTTCGGAATAGAGGCCGGCGAACAGCACGCACAAAGACTGCAGGTGTGATCTTCCAACCCGACCGCGTAGTTGGTGCAGCTGCGACAAGCCGAACCGTTCTGCGTTCTCGATGATCATAATCGTGGCGTTTGGAACATCTACGCCGACCTCGACCACGGTCGTGGAAACGAGAATGTCTATTTTATGAGCTTTTCCGCCGGTTGCGGATCCGCCTTTGGCGGAAAATACTTGCATGATTTTTTTCTTTTCCTCGCCGGGCATTTTGCCATGAAGAAGGCCGATCTGGAATTCTGGGAAAATTTTTTTTAATTTTTCGACCTCTGTAATTACTGATTTTGTTTCATTTGTATTTCCCTCCCCTTGAGGAGGAGGGTTAGGGAGGGGTGATAAATCGCTTGTTTCTCCGACAAGCGGCACGATCACATAAGCCTGTCGGCCTCTTTGCAATTCCTTTCTGACAACTTCGTAGGCGAGCACGCGATTCTCAGGCGATGCCAATTTCGTGATGACTTTTTTTCTTCCCGAGGGCAGTTCCTTCAGCTTTGATATATCCAGGTCTCCGTAAAATGCCAGAGCGAGCGTGCGCGGGATCGGGGTCGCAGTCATACTTAATAGGTGAGGAACTAACTCGGCTTGTCCGCGAAGCAATGCTTGCCGCTGTTTGATGCCAAACCGGTGCTGTTCATCGATTACTAAAAGACCGATTTTATGGAAACTGATCCGCTCTTGGAGAAGGGCATGAGTTCCTGCAATTATTTTGATCGTGCCTTCCCTTATTTCCCTAATCTCCCCAATTTTATGACTTCGTGTTTGCAAAGCAATCTTAATGCCAGTATGCGCAAAAAGCTTTTCCAGGGTTTGGTAATGCTGCCAGGCCAAAATCTCCGTCGGTGCCAGCAATATCGATTGATAGCCGGCCGTAGCCGTTTCCAGCATAGCCAGTCCGGCGACTACGGTTTTCCCGGAGCCGACCTCTCCTTCCAGGAGCCGGTTCATAGGGTGGGGCTTTGCCATGTCGCTGAGGATTTCCCAGGCAGAGAGGCGCTGGGAGGCAGTGAGCTGAAACGAAAGTTTCTCGACGAATTGGCTTACCAGATTTTTGTCGAATTGGATTGCCGGTGCCGGCAGGCACTTTAACGTTTTTTTATAGCTTTGGAAAGCCAGCTGAAACAGAAATAACTCCTCAAAAGCTAGGCGGTTTTTTGCTTTTTTGAGATGGGCTGCATCATCAGGGAAATGTAGATTTTTTATTGCCTCCGTGTGCCCGATAAGCTTCATTTTTTTCTTCAACTTTTCCGGCAGGATCTCTATGAGCTGCGGCAAAGATTCCAGAGCTTGTTTAAGCCAATAGCGGACTTGTTTTTGGGTTATACCTTCTGTGAGCGGGTAATCAGGGATAAGACCGGCAACATGAATTGTTTCCTCGCGTACCATCTCAAATGTGGGATGCGTCAGCTGGAGGGTTTGCTGTTTTTTTGTGGCGTAAATCTGACCCTTGCCGCTGAAATAATATTCATTTCCCAAGCGAAGCGAATTTTTTATGTACGGCTGGTTAAACCAGATCGCGACCACATTTCCGGTTTCATCCTCGAGCAGGGCTTCCGTGATCTTGACCCTGCGAAAAGGAAAGCCAGGAATGCTCAGATGTTTAACTCGAGCCTTGATGCTGATCTTTTCCCCTGGCCGTATCTCGGAAATCTTTTTAATTTCCGAAAGATCCTGCCAGTCCCGGGGAAAATGATACAGTAAATCTTTTACGGTTTTAATGCCAAGCTTGGATAAGGCCTCAAGGTGCTCAGGTTTAACAAGGTGGAGTTTGGAGACAGAATCATTTATTGATAACATGATAATGTAAAATGCAAAGTGTAAAAATCGAAATGACAATTAAAAATTTTAAAATTTAAACACTGTCATTTTACATTTTGATATTTACATTTTGAACTTTCTATGGCGGTGGGGGAGGGATTCGAACCCTCGACGGGCTTTCACCCGTTCCAGTTTTCAAGACTGGTGCACTCGACCACTATGCGACCCCACCATTTTGATTAAATAGCCACTTAATTCTCTCGCGACCCTTTCCGCTTTTTAAAAATAGCTCCTCTCTCCTTGCGTCCATTTTTGAGATAAATGCTTCATAGTATATCAATTTCCATGGTGTCCCGCCTTTTGTGGAATTTACTTTGCGAGCATTGTGGTTAAGTATTCTTTTCCTCAAATCATCCGTGCTGCCTTTGTAGAGTTTTCCCGTTTTTTCACTTTTTAGTATGTAAACATAATGCGTATAGTTTTTGGTTTTTCCGCCCGGGGCGGATCAGCCTTGGGCTGACAAGACTGGTGCACTAAACCGCTATGCGACCCCACCTCGTAGCACTATTAATTATATGATAAAATAAGGTTATGGAAAAGAAAGAGATAATTTGGTCAGCACCGGAATTCATCCACTACCCAAAAGGCCCAAAATGGTATCTGGTACTTGGTATTTTTGGCGCGCTTCTAGTGGGGTACTTTTTCTTTAAAAAGGATTTTCTCACGGCAATGATGTTTATCTTGCTCTTTCTCATGGCATTCTTTTTTTCCCGCGCCAAGCCTCGTCAGATGCGCATCATTCTAGGGCCGCGCGGCGTAACCATGAATGATTCACATATTCCTTATCAGCAAGTCAAAACTTTCTGGTTGGTGTATGAACCGCCGGATATAAAGACGGTGAATTTCGAAACTTCCGCGTATTTGAACCGTTTTCTGACCCTCCAGCTTGAAGACCAGAATCCTTCCGAGGTGCGCGATTTCCTGCTAGACTATCTTCCGGAGGATTTGGACCGGGAAGAGCGAATCTCCGACAAAATCTCCCGAACACTCAAATTTTAAATTGATTGTCCTTCTAGCGGAGGAGTAGGTAAGCGGCTTAAACCAGCAGATTGCTAATCTGCGACCCCGTCAGGGGTCTCGTGGGTTCGAATCCCACCTCCTCCGCCAGACGGATAATATTGGTAAACAATAGATGCTCAGCAAAGCAGAAGAAAAAATATTAAAATCTATCCTGGTTGCTTCCGAGAATGATCCGAACCGGCCAGAGTTTCCTCCGGAAAACCCGAGGTTTCCTGCTACGCCGACCTACCAAATCAATGTGCAGGGTTTTTCCAATGTTTGGCTGAAAGACGAAAGTGTAAATCTGACGGGCACGCACAAGGACCGCATGGCCTGGGAGATGGTAGTTACTTACCGCGAATTTTTACTCGCCAAAAAGAAAGGTTTAATAAACAAACTCCCGCATTTGTCGATTTTGAGCTCTGGCTCTGCAGCTCTTGCTATCCAAACCAAGCTTAGACAATACCATCTGCCTGATTTGCTGGTGCTCATGGATTCACGGACTGATTCGAAAGTAGTCAGCAGTCTAAAAAAAATCGGTTGCCGGATTTTTTTAGAGACCTTAAGACGAAAAGTTTTTGATTGGCAAGATATTTTGCGCCTCACCAGGAATCCGAAAGGATTTGATATTACCTCTAATGAAGCTTATGATCCTACTGTCAGGTTTTATGACTGGATGAGCTACGAGATTATCAATAGTGACGCTAATTACGTGTTTTTACCATTTGGTACCGGACAGCTCTATGAAAATCTTTTAAACATCGTAAAGAAAGAGCTCCAGTACGGAGCCCGCGACCCGAGGTTCAAAGGCAACAAAAAAACTCTGAGGGATTGCTCTTTCTTGGGCGCAACTACCAGTGATCCGAAGAGCAAGGCTGATAAGCTTTATGCTCCGTTTCTTCCTTTTGCCAACTATTCCGAGCAGTGGATAAAGTATTATATTTACAGCGGCTTAATTGGCGCAAAAAGCCGCATTTACCAGCTAAAAGAGAATTTCCTCGACAAAGCTCTGGCTCTGGCCAGCCGCAATAACGTCAATTGCGAGCCCTCAGGGATTGCGGGATTGGCCCTTTTGCTGCAGCTGCAAAGAATGCTGCCGCGAGGTAAGAAAATTCTCATTGTTAACACCGGAAAGAGCAAATACTAAATCAACTTTTACAATCAGCTTTTCAGCCCGAGGCTGACCAGCCTAGGGCTGGATTTTTTTCTCGATATATGGTGTAATATAGATTCCACTTTGAAACATTTCTCATTGTGGCTCGTCTTAATCATTGATCCAGCAATTTGTGGACCAAAACAGCAATTCTCAAAACCTAGAAGCGCTCGTCCTTAGAGCCAAAAATGGCGATGAGATAGCTTTTGGCCAGATTTACGATCTGTACTTTCAAAAGGTTTATAGATTTATCTATTTCCGGGTCAATCACAAGGAAGCAGCCGAAGACCTGGTTTCAGAGGTGTTTATCAAAGTCTGGGACAAGCTGGATAAAATCCAGGAAGCCCAAGCCTTCAACGGCTGGATTTACCAGATCGCCAGAAACCTGGTGATCGATTATTACCGTTCCCGCAAAGAGAACGTGGACATCAGTCTTTTGGAGAATGTCCTGCAGTACGAAGACAATATGATTGACCGGACGAATCTGTCTTTTCAGCAAAAAGCCTTTTTGGAAAATCTCGGCCAGCTAACCGAAGAACAACAAATCGTCATCAAGCTCAAATTTCTCGAGGAGCTCGACAATCCTGATATCGCCAAGATACTTGGCAAATCAGAAGGCGCGATCCGCGTTATCCAGCATCGAGCCATTAGTGAACTAAAAAAGATTTTAAAATATGAACCCCGTTAGAAATCTCGCTAACGGGAGTGGTAGGAAAAATCGAGACTTAAAGTAAAATAATTAACATAGGATTTCTAACGGGGTGAATGATAATGAGTTCGAAAAATTAATAAGCCAAATGTCCGCGGGTTTGCCGCGGAAGCTTTTGCCTTTTTCTGATAAAGAAAAGGTTTGGCAGCGCGTCCATAATTATATAATAGCCGCGAGACTGCAGGACAAAGCCGAAATCAGCCTGCCGGTATGGAAATACCTATTTTTGCCGCGGACTCTTGCCAGAATCGGGGCTACTGTCATGGTGGTGATTTTGGCTTTGACTATGGTAGGGTCGGTCGCCAATGCCCAGCCTGGTGAAACCCTGTATCCGGTCAAGATCGTAGCTGAACAGGTGGAAAAGGTTGCTGCCGTCACTGATGAAGCCAAGGTCAAGGTTAGCATCAGACATGCCAAGCGCAGACTTGCGGAAGTAAAAACTCTCGTGGAAGCCAAGAAAGACACAAAGATTGTCGAGGATACTTTGGCGGCTTTAAAGACTTCAACCGAAGAAATGGTAGAGGTGGTGGCTGTTTTTGAGGTCAGACCAGAGCTGACAAATGAGGCTACTGAGGTGGCGGTTGAACAGGAAAAAGTTTTGACCAGCGTGGGTTCTGGCGCGACGAGCGAGGTCAAAGAGGCAGTAGAGCATGCCATCATTAGCACCAAAGAATCTATAACGAAATTGACCAGTGAAGAGGTCAAGGGCACAACAGTGAGCGCTGGAGAAGAAAATGTGACTGAGGCTACGACAACGCCAAAAACCACCTCAAGTGTTCCCAGTTTTCCTGCAAAGAGTAAGAAAATAATAAAGAGTCCGGTCGTAAAAGATACGCCGGTCGAAACCGATACTCAGCTCGGCGATGTAGTCACCATTGACGAAAACAACGAGCCCGAAGCAGTGCAGTAATAAAAATCGTGGATTTCAAACCCCCGAGACAAAATCTGGGGTTTTTGTTATAATTTTTCAAGCGCCCCCGTAGCTCAATGGACCCAGGTACTAAAAATATGCGCTCGTAGCTCAGTTGGATAGAGCGCAAGCTTGCGGAGCTTGAGGTCACAGGTTCGATCCCTGTCGAGCGCACCAATTACGCATATTTTAGTACCGGGCAAGTGCCGTGTAGAGAAGTTCGACTTGCCCCGTAGTGAACGGTAATCCGTTCTACTACTGGGGTTCTTCGCGGGGGCACCAAAAAACGGATCGTATTGATCTGTTTTTTGTTTTGGATTATTAATTTCTTGCCACTACAAGGCCCCAGATTTCCGCTGGTTCCAATTTTTGCAAAGCCAGAGCGCATTCGTTCAGCGTCGTACCAGTGGTGGCTACATCGTCCACAAGGATAATTTTTTTACCCAGCACCTTCTCAGTTTGCAGGGAGGTATAGGGTTCAAACACGCCTTTAAGATTTTCCAGGCGTTCATTTTTTTGCAGATCAACCTGTCTGGTTGTTGGTTTGGATTTGACTAGTGCTTCGCAGTACTCGAGTCCAAGACTGGCCGCGAAATGTCTGGAGATCTCTTCGGCCTGGTTGAACCCCCGGAAACGCAGTCTTTTTTTATGGGTCGGAACGGCGATGATCGTACTCTGCGCAAAATAATCCGCAAGGTCATTTTTGATGATAAAATCAGCCATGACGAGCGCGATTGTTTGGCTGATATCGCGTACTGAATTGTATTTGAGCTGCCAGATGAGATTGCGGACAGCAGGTGTGCGATACTCAGCCGCGACCATTAGGCCGTTTAAGGCTGTCTTGGGATTGGCGCACTCGTGGTGAACCTGCCCGAGGGCAGAATTTTTACTGCAAACAGGGCAGCGATGGATAGGGGATTCGATTCTGTTTTGGCAGGGCAGGCAGAGGTAAGAGCCTTCGCGCGCGCACCCCTGGCAAAACACTGGAAAAACAAAATCAAGCAGTGATCCGGTCCACGATTTGAACATGCAAAGCTTTTGTTTTATTGCCTTTGAGAGTGAGTTCGATATTTTGACCGGGTTTGATGCTGCCTGCGATAATTTTTTTTGCTATCAAATCTTCCACCTGTTCCTGTATGTTTTTACGGATTTTTCGCGCCCCCTGCTCCGGGTCAAAACTTATTTTCGCCAGATACTCATAGGTTTTTTGTGATGCAGTTAGGTGAATGCCGAGTTCTGAGAGCTGTTTTTTCAATTTTTCCATTTCCAAGACCGCAATTTTTTCAAGTTCCTCAGCTTTGATCGGTTCGAACACGATTATTTTATCTATCCGGTTTATAAATTCCGTACGCAGATTCGTTTTGACTTCATCGAGTACCGCTTCTGCAGTCTGTTCAAAATTTACTTTCGATTTCCTGTCTCTGTCAAAGCCAAAGCCGCGCGCGGCTTTGTTAAACGTACTGAGGCCAATATTCGAGGTCATGATAATCAAGGTATTGCGGAAATTCACAACTTTTCCGGCAGCATCGGTGAGTTCTCCTTCTTCGAGAATTTGCAGCAACAGATTAAACACGTCTGCGTGAGCTTTTTCCATTTCGTCAAACAGCACTATGGAGTAGGGCTTTCTTCTGATTGTTTCCGTGAGCCGGCCGCCTTCCTCAAATCCCACGTACCCTGCCGGAGCGCCGATAAGGCGCGCGACATTGTGACGCTCCATTAATTCTGACATATCGATCCGCACCAAGGCCTTTTCGTCTCCAAACAGTTCGCGCGCCAGTATTTTTGCAAGGAGGGTTTTACCAACTCCGGAAGGCCCGAGAAACATAAAAGAGCCCAAAGGTCGCGTGGCCGAAGAGATTCCGGCTCGTGAGCGGCGGATCGCCGAGGAAATTTCCTTGATAGCGTTATCCTGGCCCAGAATCTTGGTTTTCAACCTTTTTTCCAGGTTTTTTAAATGCGAACGGTCGGCGGCCCGTAGTGCTTCAATAGGAATGCCTGTTATCCGGGCTACCGATCCGGCAATATGCGATTTGGATATTTCTAAAATAGGAGGTTTATCAGTTTCGTTTTTTTTCGCGCTGTCGAGGTTTTTGAGAAGTACGTTTTCCTGGCCGCGGAGAACAGTCGCTTTTTCAAAATTTCGGTTCAGCACTGCCAGCCGCTTCTGCGCTACCAGATATTCAAGATTCTCCTGGGGATTTTCAGATCCGGGATCAAGATTTTTTTGATCATGGTGCATCTTATGGAAAGCCGCAGTTTCGTCAATCAGGTCCAAAGCTTTGTCAGGCAAAAAACGCTCGCCAATATAGCGCACGGAGAGTTTTATGGCTTCTTCCAGGGCATCTTCCGTGATTTTTACCCCATGGTGGTTTTCGTAATGAGGCCGCAGACCCTTGAGAATCTCGAGTGCTTCAGCAGGAGTTGGTTCTCGAACAACGATCGGCTGGAACCGGCGCTCCAGAGCAGGGTCAGTCTCGATATGTTTTTTATATTCCGACAGAGTCGTGGCCCCGATCGCGCGTATTTCTCCGCGTGCCAGGGCAGGTTTAAGAATATTGGCAGCATCAAGACTGCCTGTCGCGGCTCCTGCGCCTACAAGGGTGTGCAATTCGTCAATAAACAAGATTACATCAGTTGATTCTTTTATTTCTTCCAGTACCTGCTTGAGGCGATTTTCAAATTCGCCGCGGAACATTGATCCTGCGACCATCAGTGCCAGATCAAGAGACAAGATTCGTTTGCCAAGAAGATTCCGGGCAACCTTTCGCTGTTTGATTGCCAGGGCCAGCCCTTCAACAATCGCAGTCTTGCCAACGCCTGGCTCGCCAATGAGGACAGGATTGTTTTTGTGGCGCCGTCCGAGAATGCTAACGAGTCTTTCGACTTCATCTTTTCGGCCGATGAGCGGATCAATGTGTCCAGCATTGGCCCTAGCGGTAAGGTCGGTCGTGAAATAGCTGAGAGCGCCACCTGCCATATTTGGCTCATCCGGGATCCTGGGGGTTTCACGCATCACCGGATCTGGAAATTTGGAGACATTTTCAAAAATGGAAAGCAAGTTTTTTTTAATCTCCCGCGGCTCGATGCCAAGAGCAGTGAGGATCCTCCTTGCTTCATTATCTTCACTGTCTACTATTCCATAAAGAAAATGTTCGGTGCCTATAAACTGGTATTGATATTTTGCTGCAATAATAGCCGCTCTTTCCAAGCATGCTTTGACGTCGGGAGTAATCTTTGCTTCCGGAAAAAGAGGTTGTTTTCTGCGCCGGATGAGCTCCATGCGTAGCAATTCTTCATTGATCTTATTTTTGAGAATTACCTCAGAGGCAAACGAGCTGAACTCTACCACTATTCCAAATAGTAAATGCTCAGAGCCGATATAGGTATAGCCGAGCTCTTCAGAGATTTTTTGTGCAGTCTTTAGGGCATTTTTGGCCCGAGAGGAAAATTTTTCGTTTATGAAATCGGTCATTGGGTTCGAATATGGAATTTAGAATGTCGAATGTGGATTGGACCCCTTCCTTTCCTTCTCCAGGCCTGGGGATGGTAGCCGGGGGCAGGGAGAGGCCGCCGTGTTATGATTATAAGTATACCATGAGTGAAATTAACGAAAAAGTTTACGAAAAAGCCATTAAGCTTTTATCAATCAGGTTTCACACCACGGGTGAGCTGCACCGTAAGCTGAAGACCCGCGGCTTCAAAGACGGCGATATTTTGCCGGTTCTGCGCAGACTCGAAGAGTCGGATTTTTTAAATGACAAGCGCTTTGCTGAAATTTTTGTGGAAAACCTCAAGCGTTACAAAGATTTTGGTTATTATGGCATTAAAGTCAAGCTGGCTCAAAGACAGATTCCGGAGGATATTGCGGCCGACGCGTTGAAAGAGTTTTTTACCCTGGAAGAGGAGATGGCGGTAGCCCAAAGGCTTTTAAAAAAATTGCTGAAACAAAAAAAAACAGCTTACGAACAGCTGTCGGCCGCGTTTGCCAGACGCGGATTCCGCGGCGAGGCAGTAAGAAAGGCGCTCACCATTTTGAGGTAGAGCGCCTTTCGGTTGTGTCGCATCATCGCATATGGAAAACATTAAGCAGGAGATCCGCTAACATCGCGATGATAAGGCCGATCAGAAGCATAGTCCTGGTGCCAAACTCGTCTACCCTGCGCGAAAAGATGTTTGCAGTTTCCCAGTAATCATCTTCCGCGTTTTTGATGAGCAGGTATTCCGCGACCATCCGGTCATAGGTCGGCGCCAGAATGGATAGCTGCAGGCAGGCGTATGCTGTGATCCGGCCGGAGTTTAAATCCCGGATTTCTGTCTGGCTATAAGGTGAGATATCATATCTGGCGCGTTTTCCTGCCAGCTCGATCACGCCCTTGTTTTCCAGTTCGGACCACTCCAGTTCGGTTACTATTGACCGAAGCAGATCCCTGGCCTTGTCCCTGGCCCGCTCGTAGTCATCCTGCGAGGGATAAACGAATATGTCTATCCTTTGCAAGGGGAAATTGTTTTGTGCTAGACCGGCCATCAGCAGCCGCCCTGGACTCGCGGGATCAAGAGGATCTCGGCCTGCGGGTCAAACTCGCGGATGAGTACATCCCGTTTTTCGGAAATATCAGCCGCGAACCAGCCTGCAGAAAGCTTCTGATTGAATTCCTCCTCGATCTTTTTCAGCCGATCAGGGCTCACAGTGTCCGTATCCCATTCGGCGAGCGTTTTGTCTCCGCCCGCGCAAATCATGCGAAGTTTTTTCAAAGCCATTGTTGCCTCCTTAACGAAAGTTATCTGGAGGCAGTTTAGGTTATTTATTCATTTCCCGCAACCGTTTGACGCGCTCTTCTGCCGGCGGATGAGTATTAAAAAGCCCGGCAAACCAGCCAATACTACCATGGCGGTTTTTTAGAGGGTTCGCTATATAGAGATGGGCCGTGGCTTTGTTGGCTGCTTCCAGCGGCTCAGTATCCGCGGAAATTTTTTCCAGCGCGGAAGCCAGGCCTTCGGGGTAGCGAGTAAGCAATATTCCTGAAGCGTCAGCCAGGAACTCCCGTTTTCTGGAAATTGACAACTGAATCAGGGTGGCGATAATCGGCGATAAAATCGCGAGAACGATGCCCAGTACCATAAACAAGGCTTGCATCTGATTACTGTTTTTGGAACGCGACCGCCCTCCATAAAAAGTCATTCTCAGCAGAAAATCCGCAAGCAGGGTCAAAATCCCGACGAGTACCACCACCAGAGTCATGAGGCGAATGTCGTAATTGCCGATGTGCGAGAGTTCGTGCGCCACTACGCCTTCGAGCTCTGTTTTGTTAAGCCGTTCCAGGATGCCGGTGGTAAACACGACTACTGCGTTTTCCGGATTGCGTCCTGTGGCAAACGCATTCATGGCACTGTCGCGGATTATATAGATTTTCGGGGTCGGCAAGCCGGCTGTAATAGCGAGGTTTTCAACAAGGTTATAGAGATCCTGATTAGTGGTTCGATCAACCTTTTCTGCGCGCGACAGGGACAGAGTGATGTTGGCGCTGAAATAGTAGCTGATGAGCGAATAAATAAAACTGAACGCCACGGCTGCATAAAGGATTGTCGGCTCCCCGTAAGCCTGGCTGAATACGAAACCAAGCAGGATTATCAGAAGCAAAAAGACTGCCAGAAGCACTGCAGTTTTAATTTTATTTTCCGTTATATGCTGATAGACAACAGCCATAAATTTCTAATTACCCTAATCTCTAATAGACCTATGGTTCGACAGGCTCACCAACTAATAAATAAGTTATTCCCTGAGCTTGTCGAAGGGTAGAAATTAGGTCAATTAGAAATTGACTTGGGGGACCTGTCCCTCTACTCCCTTTTCATCTATATCGAAAAATTCGCGAGCACTGAAGCCGAGCATGCTGGCTATAAAATTTGTGGGGAAAACTTGGATCTTAGTATTGTAATCACGGACATTGCCGTTGTAGAAGCGGCGGGAAGCTTGAATTTTGTTTTCCGTGTCAGTAAGATCGCTCTGCAAGCTCAGAAAATTTTGATTGGCTTTCAGGTCAGGATAGTTTTCTGCGACTGCGAACAGAGATTTGAGAGCGCCGGAAAGCATGTTTTCTTTTTCCAATTTGTCGTGCGTATTTGAAGCATTCATGGCCGCGGTCCGAGCAGCGGTGACTTTTTCAAATACCCCGCTTTCGTGCGCCGCGTATCCTTTGACTGTGGAGATCAGGTTAGGGATGAGGTCATAGCGACGTTTGAGCTGAACCTCGATGTCGCTCCATGCTTCGTCTACGCGGTTGCGGGAACGAATGAGTCCATTGTAGGTGGCTATGAGCCAGCCAACCGCCAGGCCGATTACGATAAGAGTGATCAATGATAGGGTCATATTTGTATCCTTATTTAATGCTTGTGAGCTGCTGCCTTTTAAGTTTATACTATTGGGTAGAGGTGTCAATCAAGCATTTAGCAATAAAGCTTCAAAAACCATGATTACTCAAGAAGAGGTGGCCTACATCGCCAAACTCGCCAGGATCGAGCTCAAACAAGAAGAATTGGAAAAATACCGGATAGATTTGAACAAAATTTTAGGTTACATCGAGATTCTTAAAACAGTTGATACCACAGGAGTGGAACCGCTCGCCCAGGTTACCGGGCTTGAGAATATTTTTCGCAGTGATGAGGCGGAGGAACAGGGAATCGCTGATGACATTTTGCAAAACATTTCTGAGACTTCGGGTCGGTTTATCCGGGTTAAGAAAGTTTTATAATAAATGGATTTTCATTTGGCGACAATCAAAGAACTCAGACAGGGCTTGGATAGCAAGCGATTTTCTTCGGCGGAGCTTACCAAATATTATTTGGATCGAATAAAAAAATTCAACAAGGATCTGAACGCATTCATCACTTTGACTGAAGATCTTGCCCTGGAGCAAGCGCGAGCTGCTGACAAACGAATTGCAGCCGGCTCTCAGGAAATGCTCACCGGCATTCCGTACGCAGCCAAAGATTTATTTTGTACGCGGGGTGTGAGAACCACGGCAGCCTCCAAGATCTTAGAAAATTTTGTTCCCCCGTATGACAGCACTGTGGTCGCCAGACTGCGCGCTGCCGGGGCGGTGCTGGTCGGCAAGACCAACCTTGACCAATTCGCTCACGGATCCTCTACTGAAACCTCCTATTATGGCCCAGTCCACAATCCCTGGGATTTGGAGCGCAACCCCGGAGGGTCTTCCGGGGGAAGCGCGGCTGCGGTCTCGGCCGGTCTTGTTCCTTTTGCCCTTGCCACTGAAACCGGAGGTTCGATCCGCCAACCGGCGAGTTTATGCGGCATTTCCGGCTGGAAACCGACTTATGGCCGCGTTTCGCGATATGGAGTGATTGCCATGTCTTCTTCAATGGACACCATGGGCACAGTCGCGCGTTCAGCCGAAGATTTGGCAATCACCGCTGAGGCAATCTCCGGTTTTGATCCCAAGGACGGGACATCCGGAAAGCTGCCGGTCAAAGCTTGGTCGAAAAATTTAACGCGAAGCATGAAGGGTTTGCGAATCGGCGTGCCGCAGGAATATTTTGTTCCGGGTATTGAAAAAGATGTTAAGGAAAAGGTCAGTATGGCGATTGAGGAAATCCGAAAATTGGGACCGAAGATTATCGAAGTCTCCCTGCCCATGACCTCCTACGGATCCATGGTCTACGCAATCGTTACCCCGTCTGAGATCAGTTCCAATCTGTCCCGCTATGATTCGATCCGTTTTGGACATACCACTGACAAGGCAAACGATCTGTATGAGCTCTACGCGAAAAGCCGGGCGGAAGGGTTCGGTGACGAAGCTAAACGCCGCATAATGACTGGCGCCTATGCGCTGTCAGCCGGTTATCGGGACGCTTACTATACCAAAGCGCAAAAAGTCAGAAGGCTTTTGGTCAATGAATTCCATGAGATGTTCAAGAAAGTTGACATCCTTCTTTGTCCATCTACTCCAAATGTCGCTTTGAAAATCGGCAAGGCTGCCGATGACCCGCTGTTCGGTTACATCGCCGATCAGCTCAACATCCCAGCCTCATTGGCTGGTTTGGCAGCGATGGGAGTGCCGTGCGGTTTGGGCAAGCCGGATGACGGCGCTGCGGTCAGTCTCCCTATAGGTATGCAGATTCTTGGTCCGCAATGGGGTGAGGAGTTGGTCTTCCAAGTTGGGTATGCGTATCAGCAAATCACGGATTGGCATAAGCAAAAACCCGTTGGTTTTTGAACTTAAAATTTGTATGTTAAACGTCAGAGTTAGGTTTGAGAACTGAGTTATGAATTATCGCATAAATACATGAACTACGAACCAGTCATCGGTCTCGAAATACACGTGCAATTGAAAACACGATCCAAAATGTTTTGCGCCTCGCCGAATAATCCGGACGAGACTGAGCCGAACCGGAATATCTGCGAGGTTTGCACTGCCCAGCCCGGATCAATGCCGGTCATAAATAAAGAGGCGGTTCATATGGCTATTTTGGTCGGTTTGGCGCTGGGCTGCGAGATCCCTGAATATAGCAAATTTGACCGGAAAAATTATTTTTATCCGGATCTACCTAAAGGATACCAAATTTCCCAATTTGATCAGCCAATCTGCGGGGCCGGTATCCAGGTTGTTGAATACGAGGGCAAAAAGCGACCGATTCGCATCACCCGGGCGCATCTGGAGGAAGATGCGGGGAAATTGATTCATGAGGGAAGTACCACGCTCGTGGATCTGAATCGGGCCGGCGTTCCGCTTCTTGAAACTGTAACGGAACCGGATTTTCGAACCCCTGCCGAAGCAAAAATTTTTTTACAAAATCTTCGAAACATCGTCCGGTATCTCGGAGTTTCAGACGCGGACATGGAAAAAGGACATATGCGGTGCGATGCAAATATTTCTCTGCGTCCAGCAGGCAGTCAGGATCTGCCGCCGTATAAAATCGAGGTTAAAAATCTTAATTCTTTTAAATCCGTGGAAGCCGCGCTCAACTATGAGATCAAGCGCCAAAGCGAAATGCAGGAAAGCGGAGAAAAATTGACCAGCCAAACCAGGGGGTGGGACGATAGCAAAGGGATTACTGTCGAGCAGCGTACTAAAGAGCAGGCCCATGATTACCGCTATTTTCCCGAGCCTGATTTGCCAATAATGCATTTTATCCGCGGGGATGTGGAAAAGATACGCGCAGAACTCCCGGAGCTCCCAGCTCAAAAGGAGGAAAGATTTATTTCCGAATTTAGTTTGCAGGACCGAGATGCAGGGGTGCTGGTCAATGACAAAAATTTGGCTGCCTATTTTGAGGAGGTTGTCTCAGAACTGGAAGAATGGTTCAAGGAGGAAAGACTGGAGGCGGATATTGCCAAGCTGGCCAAGATGGCTTACAACTGGATCAGTGGGGATCTTCAGGCTTTACTCAAAATCGAGGGCATTGATCCGCAGAACTCACGCATCACCGCAGAGAATCTGGCTGAGCTTATCAAAATGATCCATCAAGGCCAGGTCTCTACCACAGCTGCCAAAAGGATTCTAGAAGTGATGTTCGAAACCGGCGGCGATCCTTCGCATGTAGCCGCGGACGAGGGACTCTCCCAAGTCTCTGATGAAGTCGCGATTACAGCTGTTGTTGACAAGGTGATCGCTAAAAATGCCAATGTTGTCGCGGATTATAAAGGCGGCAAAAAACAAGCCCTTGGATTTTTGGTTGGCAAAATCATGGCGGAAATGAAAGGGAAAGCCAACCCGCAAGTGGCCAGTAGGTTACTTGAAGAAAAATTACATTAAAGAAATTTTCCCTCCCCTTGAGGGGGAGGGATTAAGGGAGGGGTGAAGTACTTAAATTCTCCATCCCCACCTAACCTCCCCCTTCAAGGGGGAGGAATAAATGCGTTTTGATTTTCGTTTCAGCCTGCTTGTAATTTTTGATCCACTCAATCGGTAGTTTTTTAAACCAGGTCATCTGGCGGCCAGCAAAATGCCAGGTGTTGTTTTGGATTTGTTTTAGAGCTTCGGCTTTGGAAATTTGCCCATTCAAATGAGAAATTATTTCGCGGTAGCCTATAGCATCAAAGGCTTGCCTTTGTATGCCATATTTTTTAGTTAATCTTCGGACTTCGGAAATGAGATTGGAGCGTAACTGCTGGGCTGCGCGAAGCTTGATTATTTTTTTCAATTTTGCGGGCGGCAGTTTCATTCCCAAAACCATGCAATCAAAGAGCGATGCTCCTTTTTTTCGAGAATCCGAAAACGGTTTGCCTGTAGCGTGCATTATTTCCAGAGCGCGGATGATTCTGCGGGGATTTTTTGGATCAATGATGCAGGCGGCTTCGGGGTCTTTTAGAATTAGTTTTTTGTAGAGGTATTGAACGCCGTGTCGCTGTAACTGTCGTTCAAGCAGATTTCTAAATTTGCTATTCGGTTTAACCTCGGGTATTTCCGGATTTTCCAGAATAGCCCAGATGTAGAGAGCTGTGCCGCCGACCAGAAAGGGGACGCGGCCGCGTTTCGCAATGGTATTTATCGCTTTTATGGCATCGCGTTTGAACTCAGCCAGAGTATAGGGCTGATCAGGATTACGAATATCAATGAGGTGGTGGCGAATCCCTTTGGAATAAAAATTTTGATCTTTGATTTTTGATCTTTGATCTCGGGACGGTTTTGCCGTCCCGATGTCCATGCCGCGATAGATTTGCCGGCTGTCAGCTGAGATTATTTCGCCGTGAATTTTTTTGGCCAATTTTAAAGACAAGGCAGTCTTTCCGGAGGCGGTGGGTCCGGTTATGATGATGAGCTTTGGCAACTTCATAATTTTTCCGCCCCGCTTATCTTAAGAGGATAGTTTCCTCCCCTTAATTTAATGGGAGGCGAGGAGGAGTTATTTATTCTTCCGGCGTTCAATTTTAGCAATGTGTTTTACGGCTCTCAAATTAGGTTTTTTTAAGCTCCTCCCATGCACTCGCATGCGTGGCCGTTTCTTTTTCTCGCGCCGTGTAGCGCGTTCATCTTTGAGATTTTCCAGCCCAATGTTATTATTCATATTGATGAGAATATTGTCGATCATAATTATTATAGTATTTTTGCCTTTAACTGTCCTGGCTCACGGTCTGGAGCCGGAGCTAGAGGCTGATCCGGGACGACTGCCTGGCGAGCTGGCTTATATTTTCGAAAAGCCAGCCGAGTGGCTGTCAGTCAACATTTTCACGCTCAGCACAAAAAAGAAGCAAGCTAAAAAATTGGCCTATGCATCCGAGCGCGTGGCTGAAATTGGCGCCCTCTTGTTTGTTCCTGAGATGAAAGAGAAATATCTCAATCAGGCGCTCGGGCGTTACCAATACTATTTGGAAAGCGCGGAGGACATGGCTGAAAAGATTGTCTTTATTGACGGCAATGAGATTGCAGTCGCAGACCGATTCGAAGAAGAAACCCGGCTTCAGGAAAAATATCTCCGCGAGCTCAAAGAAGGCGCGCCAGTAGAGAAAATTCCTTCCGTGGCATTAGAAGCGTTATCTATAGCTCGCGGCCAAAACGAAAAGATTTTCAGATTCATGGTGGAAAAATACCAGGCCAATGAAGCGGATATCCGCAAGCACAGCACCATTCTCTCCAAACATATCACTTTAGTACGAGAGGCTTTGCTCACGGTTCAGGGCAAAGAGAAAATCAAACAAGTCTCAGACCTGCTCGACGAAGCAGAAAATCACCGCAAAGCTGGTCTTAACTTGCGGGCCTATGAAATCATCAAACAGGCGAAAGATATTATTTATTGAATCTGTTTTTCGCTGATTTCTTTTTGAATCTTCTCAATGAATTTGTCCAGGCTCATACTGCCTAGGTCCTTTTCACCCCTGCCCCGTACAGAGATTGTTTCTGCTTCCATTTCTTTTTTCCCGATGATAAGCATATAGGGGATTTTTTGTTTCTCGGCTTCTCTGATTTTTTTGCCGATTGATTCGTTGCGGCTGTCGAGCTCGATCCTCAATCCTGCTGTACGCAATTCTGCGGCAATTTTTTCGGAATATTCCACCACCTCATCATTGATCGGCAAAATCGCGACCTGGACAGGGGACAGCCACAGCGGAAACGCGCCGGCGAAATGCTCGATGATGATAGATATAAACCTTTCAATAGCTCCCATAACGGCCGCGTGAATCATGGCTATTCGTTCCTTTTCGCCTTTTTCGTTAGCACAGGCGAGGTCAAATCGTTCTGGTTGATTAAAATCAAGTTGAATAGTTGCAACCTGCCACTGTCGTCCAAGTGAATCTTTCGCCATGAAATCGATTTTTGGACCATAAAACGCAGCTTCACCGATTCCTTCTATCGGCTTCACTTTTTTTTGTTTAGCGATAGCTCGCAGTGTATCTTCGGCTTCATTCCAAATTTTTGCATCGCCGAGATATTTATCCTTTTGCTCAGGATCGTGCAGGGAAAGTCTAATTTCCATAGGAAAGCCAAATGCGCTGTAAAATTCGTCCACTATTTCCCAGACTTTGAGAATCTCGTCTTTGATCTGGTTATGCCTGGCAAAAACGTGCGCATCATCTTGCGTAATTGAACGCACCCTGGAAAGTCCTGAAAGTTCGCCGGTTTGCTCGTCGCGGTAAACCATGGTTGTGCTGGCGTAGCGTTGGGGCATTTCGCGATAGCTGTGAGGCTTCCGGGTAAAAATCTGTATATGATGAGGGCAGTTCATAGGCTTCATGGCAAATTCATGTCCTTCTCGGGTATTTATCCGCATGAGTTCGTCCTTAAATTTGTCCCAGTGACCGCTTTTTTCATAGAGATCTTTTTTGGTGATATGCGGGATTTCGACTTTTTGATAACCTCGAATTTGTCGAAGGTGCCACACATAATCATCCAGTAAATCCCGGAGGATAGTGCCTTTAGGAGTCCATAGCGGCAGACCTGCCCCAACCAGATTCGAGAAAGTAAATAGATCCAGGTCCACGCCAAGCTTTTTGTGGTCGCGTTTTTTGGCTTCTTCCAGCATTTTTAAATGCTCCTCCAGTTCCTGTTTGCTGGCAAACGCCAGGCCATAGACCCGCGTCAGCATGGGATTTTTTTCATCCCCGCGCCAATACGCTCCTGCGATGTGAGAGAGCTTGAACGAATCAGGTTTTACCTCTTTCATGCTTTCCACATGTCCGCCCTTGCACAAATCCCAATAGTCACCGGATTTGTAAAAGCTAAGTTTACCGCTGTCCTTGGCAAATTCGTCAATGAGTTCGTGTTTGAACAAATTGTCTGGATATTCTTTTTTGGCTTCTGCGGCAGAAAGTTCGTGCTTCTCAAATTTGTCCCAGGTCGGTAGAATCTGCCGCATCTTTTTTTCGATTTTCGGCAGATCAGAATCTGAGATAGGTTTGGAGAATTGGAAATCAAAATAAAAGCCATTGTCGATCGCCGGGCCGATTGTCCGTTTGGTATCCGGCCACAGATCCATTACTGCCGCAGCCAAAAGATGAGCGAGTGAGTGGCGATTATTTTCGAGTGATTTCATAGTCTCATTTCTGTCATCCCAAACTTGATTTGGGATCCATTGGGTTCTGGATTCCGGATCAAGTCAGGAATGACAATGCTTTTAATTAAATAAAAAACCAGCAACATCCTTGTTGCTGGGACTCCGACTATGGTCGGAGCGGTTCCACCCGGCTTCCTCCGACCTTGCGTCGGAGACACTTTCTCGATTTACCGATTGCTCCGAAGATGGTTAGGCTTCGTCCAAACGCTATCGGTAATTAAAGTCTAAGATTCTGGGCGGAACTTGTCAATCATGCCAGCACCGGACTGGCGGCTTTGATCAAGGCGGCGAAAACTTCGGGGGTGAACAAGTCTTCGTCGAAGACTTTGTCGCATAGACGTTGGTAATCTTTGGTTTCATGGGGATAATAATCATCGACTACCCAAATGGTACTGCGGTATCGCCTAACGATTCGGATTAGATCCCAGCACCGGTTGGACATTGTTCTCTTTTCTTCTGACGAGTCTGAGCCATCCCAGAACATTACTACGAGCTCTGGATCGAAGGTATCCATGACTTCCAGCAGATCAGCGGCCTGGAGTTCGGAGTAGATTTTAACTGTGTCGTCTTTTAGCGCTTGCGCTAACGAGCTGAGCTTGTCGTGGCCGAAAGGTGCAAACAATAGAATTTTCAACGTATCCTCCTTGGATTATGGTCAGATGAAGGATACGGAAATTCAATTAGGAGGTCAAGACTTGACGTGCTGGATGCTCTGGCGTAAGAGTTCCCGCAACTCGGTTTTGAACAGGTCGGTGCTGTCTACTTTAAAGTCAGTTTTCACTTCCCGTTCCGTTCCTTCGCGGTCGGGGATGACGAGGGACACGGCCACCTCGCCTGGGAATTTGTTGAACACGATTTTTAATTTGTTAAACACCTGCGGGTCTGCGGTTTTGGGGATTTTGATTTTGAGAACGCGCCCCCCCTCCCTCAGTCCCTCCTCACCGGGGGGAGGGAAGATAGAAGAGTAAGTCCTGTTCTGGGGAGGGAAATCCCCTGCATTTTTTCCTCCCCCCTGTCCGGCCTCCGTAGCCACTTCGGCGGAGTAGGCAGTGGGGGAGGTTAGGTGGGGGGCAATACCCCTCTTAGGGTAAGAGGGGTTAGGGGAGTTACGAGTGTTAACCCATTTTTCCAAATCCGCGTCTCCAATCAATTTCATAGAATCCACCAGCAGTTTTATTTCCCCATCTTTATCGGAAATCTTGCCTCTCGTGAGAAGGATTTGGTCTACCGCGAGCAAGGATTTGGATTCACTATAAACATTCGGAAACACAACCAGCTCCAGCTTGCCGCTTTCGTCCTCAATATCCGCAAAACACATCTGATCGCCTTTTTTGGTGAGAATGTTTTGGATGCGGGTGATGATGCCGCCGATAGTGAAATACTGGTTTTCGTCCGCAATGGAAAGGACATTAATCGGCTTGCAGTATTTTTCCAGAAGCGCGCGATGGCTGCGCAGAGGGTGCGAGGAAACATACAGGCCGAGCAGCTCTTTCTCCCAGGAAAGTTTTTCCTGGTCTGAGGCCTGCGGCGCGTTCCTCAATAGCAGTTCCTGAGCCGCGGCAGTGGCGCCGCCGAGGAGCATGGATTGGCCGGAGGCCAGCTGTTTTTGTTCGGCCTTTGCGTATTCGAGGATGATCTCGGTGTTCAAAAGCAATTGGTTGCGCTCTCCGTACCTGTCCAGCGAACCGCTTTTCGCCAGCGCTTCCCAGGATTTTTTATTGAAATTGCGGGTTTTCATGCGGCGAACAAAATCACCCAGCGAGGCAAATTCACCTCCTTTAGCGCGTTCGGCGATAATGGTCTCAATGACGTCTGAGCCAAGATTTTTTATGGCATTGAGGCCGAAGCGAATCTGGCGATCGTTTATGGCGGTAAAATTGGCCAGGGATTCGTTTACATCAGGCGGCAGGACCTCAATCTCCAGACTGGCGCATTCATTGACTGCCTGCGCAACTTTTTCATTATCCCCAGCCTCGGCAGTCATGACCGCGGCCATGAACTCGACCGGAAAATTGGCTTTCATATAAGCCGTTTGGTAGGCTACCATTGCGTAAGAGGCAGCGTGCGCTTTGCCAAAGCCGTAAGCCGCAAACGGTTCGATGAGAGCCCAAAGCTTGACCGCCTTTTCTGAGGACAAGCCTCCCGTGATCGCTCCTTGGATAAATTTTTCTTTTTGGGCCATCATCTCTTTTGGGATTTTTTTGCCCATTGCTTTTCTGAGCTTGTCGGCTTCTTCCCAGGTGTATCCCGCAACAGTGATTGCGGTCAGCAGTACGTCTTCTTGGTAAGTGATGACTCCATAGGACATATCCAAAATTTCTTTGAGCCGCGGATCAATATAAGTGATCAGCGCGGCATTGTGTTTTCTCTGGATAAATTCCGGAATCGATTCCATGGGGCCGGGGCGGTACAAAGATATCATGGCCATGATATCAAAGATGTTCGTGGGTTTGAGATCCACAAGATATTTGGTCATACCGCTTCCTCCAAGCTGAAACACTCCCATGGTGCGCCCTAGGGACAACAGTTTGTAGGTTTTCGGATCATCAAGCGGAATTTTTCCCAGATCAATATCAATACCGCGTGAAGTGCGGACCACCTCGACCGCATTTCCTAAAATGGAAAGGTTGCGGATCCCCAGAAAATCCATTTTTACAAGGCCCGCTTCTTCCACAGAGTGCATGTCATATTGAGTGATGATGTTTTTGTTGTCAGTGTCAAGCTGCAGCGGGGTATAGGAGGACAAGCTTGTCGGGGCAATGACCACGCCGGCGGCGTGGACTGAAGCATGCCGGGCGCAGCCTTCGACTTTGCGCGCAAGCTCGATGAGGTTTCGCGTCTCCTGGTCGCGGTCAAAGGCTTCTTTGAGCTCCGGCGCAAGCGTCAAAGCTTTTTCTATGGTCATGTGGAAACCCTGCTTGCCTAAGGGGATCATCTTCGCGATTCGGTCGCATTTCGAATACGCAACGCCTAAAGCGCGGCCAACATCGCGTACCGCAGCCCTGGCCATCATGGTTCCAAACGTTACGATTTGCGCAACCCGATCGCGGCCGTATTTGTCGCTGACATAATTTAAAACCTCGTCTCGGCGATTATCGGCAAAATCCATATCAATATCGGGGGGAGTGGGGCGGTAGGGATTAAGAAAGCGCTCAAACGGCAGTTTGTATTCTATAGGGTTCAGGGTCGTAATGCCCAGCGCGTAAGCCACCAGAGAGCCGGCCGCAGAGCCGCGCGTGGTGCTGATAATGCCGCGCGCACGCGACCAGTTTACAAAATCCGCGACTACCAGGAAATACCCGGCGTATCCTTTCTTTTTGATGACATCAAGCTCATAGTTCAGCCGGGTCAAAATTTCTGCGGGGAGCTCGCGGTCTGGTTTTTTTTCTTTCAATCCTCTAAGCGAAAGCTTTTCCAGATAGTCTTCCGCGTTTTGTCCTTCCGGTACCGGGAAGCTTGGGAAATGGCGTTTTTCCAAGGAAAGCGTCAGGTCTACCATGTCCGCGATTTTTTGCGTGTTAGCGATCGCTTCGGGAATATCAGAAAATAGCTCTGCCATTTCTTCCGGCGAGGCCAGGTGCAGTTTCATTTTTCTCATATCCAGACGGTCAGTTTGTTCTACGGTTGTTCCGGTGCCGATGCAAACCAGGATGTCCTGGGCCGCGTTATCTTCCGGGTTGAGGTAGTGCGCATCATTGGTTGCCACGATCGGAATCGAAGTCTCGCGGGAAATTTTGATTAGGCCGTCGTTGACGGTTTGTTGCTGAGGTTCCTCGAGGTTTCTCTGCAGTTCCAGGTAGAAACCATCCGGCTCAAATATATTTTGGTATTCCAGGGCGATTCTTTTTGCAGAATCAAAATTGCCGGCCGCGACCGCCCGGGCAATCTCGCCGCGCAGACACCCTGATAGGCCGATCAGGCCGGATGAGTACTGTGAGAGTAATTTTTTATCAATGCGTGGTTTGTAATAGTACCCTTCAAGGTGTGATGCGGTAACGAGCTTTAAAAGGTTCTGGTAGCCTTCGTTATTGCGGGCCAGCAAGATCATGTGAAAATAATCCGCGTCGGCCGGAGTCTTTTTTTCCAGCATGCTACCTGGCGCCACATAAGCCTCGAGGCCGATAATCGGCTTTACACCCGAGCGTCGGGCTGCTTTGTAAAACTCGAGCGCACCATAAAGCGCCCCATGGTCTGTCAGAGCCACGGCCTCCATGCCTTTTTTTTGCACGGCGCTTATAAGATCCGGGATTTTTGATAACCCATCGAGTAGGGAATAGTGTGAATGGACGTGAAGATGCGTAAATTGCATAGGCTACGAAATTACGAAATAAGGCTACGAAATTACGAACAAATCAGTTCTTTTTCGTATTTTCGTAAAAAATTCGTAGTTCGTAGCTAATTATATTATAATCTATTTAGGAGCATACGATAACCTCATGATAAACATCCCAAAACTGCCGGAGAAAGAAGATTTCCAGTTCAAAGAAAAAGCTTTTTTGATGGATCTCTACCAGCAGTTTCAGTCAACCTCAAAAATTTGGTATTATGTTTTGATTGCTGTTATTATTTTAAGCATTCCGGCAGGGATTATTTTGAGAAAGCAGTTGGCCAGATCTTTCATTGCCAATCTTCCGATTATTCCAGTCAGTTCAAATCCTGTACATCCGCAAGATTTAAAAATCGCCGGCAGAGATTTTTTCCCCGTAGGAACGTCGGATTTTTTTTCGGTTTACGCGCGAGTGTTTAACCCGAATGCTGATCTATCCGCTAGAAGCTTTGATTATGAGTTTGTTTTTAAAAACAAAAACGGGGTTGTGTTGAATACAGTTTCAGGCAGTAGTTTCCTTCTCAGAGGAGCGAGTAAATTCATCGTCGTGCCGGCGGTTGCCCTTGCGGAAACACCGATCGAGGCTCTGTTTACGATCAAAGATGTGAAATGGACGCGCGCTGTTACTGATTTCAAACCGCAGTTTGATATTTTGCAAAAACAATCAGGAGACAGCGATGGAAAATTTTTTGTGGAAGCGCTCGTCAAAAATTCCAATTCGTTTAGCGTCAAGCGGGTAACGGTGCCGGTTGTAGTTTTCGCAAGCGACAATAAAACAGTCCTGGCCGTCAATCAAACAGTTCTTGATGATCTTCAGCCTTTTGAAAGCCGGTATTCCAAGGTTTTCTGGCCGGTTCCCCGCAGCGAGCTTTTTCCCTCAGCTGTGGGGCAAATCGAGGTCATGGCTGACGTCAATCCGCTTGATCCCGGCTGGCGATGATTTGGGAAAAAGGGTTTAAAAATTTTGACTGGATTTTTTTTGCATCGGCGCTAGCGCTTTCCGCAGTGGGGATTATGATGATTTATTCCACGGGATTTGCCGGGCGGACGGAATCCTCGCTTTGGATGCGGCAGATCGCTGCGCTTGTCATCGGCCTTGCGGGCATGTTTTTTTTCAGCTCCCTTGATTACCGTTTTTTTCGAAAAACCAGTTCCTGGATTTATATTTTTTCACTCCTCCTACTCGTCGGCGTTCTGCTGGTTGGGCAAGACATCCGCGGATCGCGGCGCTGGTTTTCCCTTGGGCCGATAAATTTCCAGCCCGCGGAACTGTCCAAACTGGCACTCATCATTATTCTGGCAAAATATTTTCAAGGAAAAGAGTCCTTCTTGCGCAAATTCCGTTACGTTGCCTGGTCGTTTGTATATGCAGCAATTCCGGTAGGACTTATCATGCTTCAGTCTGATCTGGGATCCGCGATAGTGCATCTGGGCATTTGGGGCGGGGTGCTTCTTGTGGTAAGCATTCCCAAGCGATTTTTTTTATATTTGCTTTTGATTTTTTTGGTCGCGTCCGCGGCCTCCTGGCAGTTTGTCCTTCATGATTATCAGAAAGACCGTCTGCATACTTTTATTGATCCGACCGCAGACCCTTTAGGCAGGGGATACAATGTGATCCAGTCCATGGTCGCGGTTGGTTCGGGCGGTGTTTTTGGACGGGGATTGGCGCGCGGCCTGCAAAGCCAGCTCAAGTTCCTGCCCGAGCGCCAGACTGATTTTATTTTTGCCTCCACCGTAGAAGAACTCGGTCTTCTCGGCGGCCTTCTCGTTTTGCTATTTTTCGGGGTGATTTTGTTTCGAATATTGCGCCTGATGAAGCGTAGCTCGGACAGCTTCGGAAATTACCTGGCCGCAGGCGTGTTTTTTTTGTTCCTCACCCAGATCTCGGTTAACGTTGGCATGAACTTGGGGCTTTTGCCGGTCACCGGCATCACTCTGCCGTTCCTCAGCTACGGCGGTTCCTCGCTCGTCATAACCTTCATACTCGTGGGTCTTGTGCAAAGCCTGTCGATCCATTCCACGCCTGTAAGATTTTAGGTGAGTGGGCTTGACAATTATGTATGTATCATATACAATATATGTATATGAATCCCGTTAGAAACGCATGGTGTTTCAGTGGGGTTGAGCGATTAATTATTTATTTCTAAAACGGGGTGAAGACTAAAACTTTCAATATTGCTTTGCCAGATCAGCTGGTGAGGAAAATAGATCAAACAGCTAAGCGCGAGTATCAAAATCGCAGTGAATTTATTCGTGAAGCAGTCCGGGTTTATTTGGCTCAGAAAGAAAAATGGGCAGACCTGTTCGCCTATGGCCAAAAAATCGGGCGGAAAATGGGGATTAAAAGCGAGGAAGATGTAAACCGGATAGTTTACGAATATCGACATGGTAAACGGCAAAGTCAAGGCCGTTCTTGATTCCAATATTCTCATTTCCGCGTTTCTTTACGGCGGCAAACCACAGCAGATAATTGATTTGCTCATCGAGAGCCGTTTCATAGCGATCACATCTCCTATCCTGCTCGCAGAAGTTTTGGATGTTTTTGCAAAGAAATTCAAATTCTCAAACGAGCGTCTGATCCAAACTGAATCTGAAATAAAGCAGGCATTTCAATTTGTTCACCCGAGCTTTATTCTGAGGGAACTGCGGGACGAAGACGACAATCGGGTACTGGAAGCAGCAGCGGAAGGTCGCTGCGATTTTATCGTTACCGGCGACCTGGAACTTTTGAACTTGAAAATTTTTCGGGGCATAAAAATCCTCACCCCCGCCCAATTTCTGCAAAAATTCTAAGGGCAAAGCCTTTCGATCCGACCGCAACCATTCATCAGCCTAAAAACGGCAGACGCAAGAAGCGTAAACCGCACATGCACAAAAATCAGAGGTAGTTGCTGGGGGCAGCGAACGTCTGCTCAAAAATCGGGTGCAAGTAGTCCCAACCGGTTAAGCACAATCGGCAGGGGGTCTCTTTTCACGAGAGATCTCTGCCGATTTTTTTTTAACCATGAGAGCTTGTCAAAGAGGTATTTTTGGTGTATAATAGGAACAAGGAGAGAGAATAGAGAATTTTGAGGAAATGCGGGAAACAAATATCCAAAAAATGATAGAACTCTTGGCGCTGGTGCTTCACTGCCCGATTTGTGCGGCCAAATATAATGCGGAAAATACTAATGTCATTGAAACCAAGGGCATGGAGAAAACCGAGGAATCATCCATGCTGGTTCATACAGATTGTGAGCGCTGCAAAAGCTCGGTGGTATTTAGCATTTCCATGGATGGACCGGAAATTTTCTCGGTGGGCATGGTTACAGACCTGACGAGCGCTGATGCGGCCCGGTTCCGCGACGCTGACCAGATTACCGTGGACGAAGTTATGGAATTTCACAATTTTCTGGAAACATTCGATGGCAATTTTGCCGGGGTAATACGCTGATCCCTGCGAATTACTAATCAATACGAATTTACAAATCCGCCCCTTGACTGCGGGTTTTTTATTTGCTATTATTTGTTTTACGAATAACGAATCAATTACGAATGTACGAATTCGTATATTCGTACTCATTAGTAATTCGTAAAGCTTATGGAACTAGTTATTGAAGCTCAGGCACGCACTGTTCTGGGCAAACAAAATATCAAACTTCGCAAGCAGGGCATTCTCCCGGCCGTTCTTTACGGTTCGGGAAAAGAATCAGTGCATCTTCAGATTGCTTCCAAGGCATTTGATAAAATCTACCGGAAAGCCGGAGAAAATACCCTGGTCAATCTGAAAATCGACGGCAAGACGGAAACCAAGGTTCTGATTCACGACGTGGCCAAGCACTTTATGCGCGATGAAGCGATTCACGTGGATTTTTATGAGGTGGATTTGACGAAGAAAACGCATGCCAAGGTGCCGTTGGAATTTATTGGCATCGCCCCGGCAGTCAAAGAGCTCGGCGGGATTCTGCTCAAAGTCGCCAATGAGATTGAGGTAGAGGCTTTGCCTGCGGATCTGCCGCACAAGATTGAGATTGATCTGACGGGTTTAAAAACTTTTGAAAATACGATCCGGCTTGCTGACGTGAAGGTTTCCGATAAAGTGAAAATTTTAGGCAATCCGGATGACATGATTGTCTCTGTGCAGGCGCCGCGTTCCGAAGAAGAACTTGCTTCTCTCGAACAGCCGACTGCTGAGGCGGAAAAAGCCGCGGTAGAGGCTCTTACGAAAGTACCAGAAGCTGTTGTTGAAGGCGAAGGCGTCTCTGCCGAATCCGTCAAGGCGGAAAAAGCGGAAAAGAAAGAAACAAAAGCCGAAGAAAAAGCCGAAAAGAAATAAAAAACAACTCCCTCGAACTGCGCCTAAAACGCAATTTTCGAGGGAGCCAAGTTTCTAGCCGATATTGACCATCATCCAGGAATCTTCCTCTGGACCCGTGCTGGTCGCAAGAATTGGGGTGCCGAGAGCTTCCTGGAGCCTTTCTACATACTTTTTAGCTCCATCTGGCAACTCTCCCCAGGAATTACAGCTGTAGATATTCTCTGGCCAGCAGTCCCAGTCGATGTCGGCGGCGTACGCCTGCAGTTTTGAAGTCCAAGATGCTGGAACCTCGCCGTCTTTGAGGCGTTTCCCGTCAACCCAATACTCCTTGACGTACCGGATTCGTTTCAGACCTGACAGCACGTCGAGAAGACTGAGGGCCACCCATTTGGCATCATTGATGATGATGGAATAGCGGTGCCATGGGACATCGAAATAGCCAACACTGCGGCCGCGACCTGTGGTTCTGCCGAATTCCTTGGCCAGAACCTGAAAATATTGGGAAATTTCCGCTGCGGTTGCCGCATCTGTCGACATTTCGGCGTTCATCTTTCTCCGAATACTTTCCAGAAAAGTGGTGCGCGGCTCTCCGTCCCGAAAAAGCTCGGGATGAAGAGTGGGAAAGTTTTTCGCCGATTCCCGGTCCCAAATTTCCGAAGGGAACGGACCGGCGCCAACTCTTGTCGGCATGGTTTTGGTAACGAGCAGTACTTGCTGGCGGATATTTGGCGGCAGGCCGAGTCCATAGCTGATACTGTGGGCAGTACATGGTGTAGCGGTAACGAATGGCCATGTGCCGAATTTCGGATCGAGCATTGTGCCCTGGTGACCTTCTGCAACGATCCGCTTTCCATTTTTCAGCAATTCTCTCAGTTCAAATCCGACATCGGTGATGAAAGGATGCAAGGCTGAGGATTCATGGAGCAAAGTCGTCCAGACTTTCTCAGGATGTTCTACCTCTCCCAGCCACTTTAGATCTTGCATCTGAAAGAAAATGGGCTGCAAGATGTCGTAGCTCTCTTCTATCCCGTCTCGGAGCAGATCTGGCCGGAGCAGCATCCCTGTTCGGACACTGGTCCTGAGAAGATCTAATGCCGCCATGGGCCCGATTGCCTGGCCGGTTGAGCCGGTGGCATTGGTATCCTTGATTTTTTCAATGTAGATTTCTAAATACCGATGATAAGGCGTCCACAGCGGGCAGTTTCGGTCAATGCGCAGTTGAGGCATTATTCCGAACCGAGCGTTGATTCCGGCCAATTCTTGAATCGCGCCGACGGCATTGACCAAGCATCCTTGCCCGATGTAGCCGGGGATTCCCTTCACCGCACCCATGGGAATGAGATGCAGAGAGAAATCTCCGTAAGAATGGCCGGCATTTTGACCGCCTCCCCACCGCGCTACCGCGTCGAACCCATCCATGACCCTGGCTGTCCAGAGTCCCTTCGATTCATCGCCTCCGGCGCCGCCAACCATTCCTAGAACTTGAGCTTCCCGGGCCTCGTGTAGAAACTTTTCTTTATTTGTCATTACAGTCCTCCTGAAAAAGATCATTGCAAATTTGGTAGGAACAATAGCTAAATTTATCAAAAAACCGCCTTTGTATCAAGGCGGTCGCATTTCAGTAGACAGTGTTAGCATACTAGTACGCTAACACCGCACAGTGTTTATTCCCACTCCACCGTGGCAGGGGGTTTGGAGGTGATATCGTAAACCACACGGTTTATGCCGCGAACCTCGTTGGTGATGCGGGTGGAGATTTTTTCCAGAATCGGATGGGGAATTTTTGCCCAGTGGACCGTGAGGTAGTCAGCGGTATTCAGCGCGCGGATAATGATTGGCCAGCCATAGGTGCGAAAATCACCCTGAACCCCGACTGACCGAATATCTGGCAGTACGGCAAAATATTGATCAACGGCGATTTTGGATTTCTCAATTACCTCGCAGACAATAGCGTCTGCTTTTTTCAGGAGTTCCAGTTTTTCTTCTGTGACCTCGCCGATCACTCGGACGCCGAGCCCGGGACCGGGGAAGGGCTGGCGGTTATAAATCGATTTGGGAAGGCCGAGCTCGCGGCCGAGTTTTCTGACCTCGTATTTGTACAAATCACGGAGCGGCTCGATGAGTTTGAACCCCAGTTTTTTAGGAAGACCGCCGACATTGTGATGCGATTTGATGACTGCAGCCGTTTTTCCAATTGATACGCCAGAGCTTACCGCGTCAGTATACAGCGTGCCCTGGACAAGAAATTTCACCCTCCCCTCCCAGCCTTCGCGTGAAGCTACGGCGGGCACAGTAAGGGAGGGGAATTTGTTTCTTTTTCCTCCCCCTTGCCGGGGTCCCCCGAAAGCGTACTCGCTTTTGGGGTAGGCTCGAGGGGGGAGGCTAGGTGGGGGTGACAATTTCCTTGCCTCGCGTTCAAAAATCCGAATAAACAGCTCGCCAATAGTTTTACGCTTTTTTTCTGGGTCAGTGACGCCTTTGAGCTTGGCAAGAAATTCTTTCTCGGCATTAACGACTCTGAGGTTTTTGAATGACTTTTTGATCTGCGCGGTTTCGCCAAGGCGCATGAGGCCAGTGTCCACGTAAATACAAATGAGATTTTTGCCGATAGCCTTGGAAACTATTTTTGCAGCCACTGCGCTATCCACGCCGCCGGACAGCGCGCAGATCGCTTTATCTCTGCCAATTTGTTTTTTTACTTTGTCGATTTCTTTAGCAATAAAATCTTTCATTGACCAGGTTCTGGCCGCTCCCGTGATTTTTATAAAATTTTCCAGGATTTTTTTCCCATTCTCGGTATGGATGACCTCAGGATGAAATTGCAGGCAGTAGATGTTTTTTGCCTGGTTGGACATAGCCGCGATCGGACAGTTTACTGAGCCGGCAATTTTTGTGAATCCTTTCGGCAGTCTGACCACCTGGTCTCCGTGTGACATCCAGGTTCGCTGGTTTGGCTTGAGTCCAGCAAACAGTTTGCCGGGTTTTATTATTTTAATGTCAGTCGGCCCGTATTCGCGTTTTTTACCCGCCTTCACGCGGCCGCCCAGCTCGTAAGCCGTCAGCTGCATGCCATAGCAGATGCCAAGGATAGGAACGCCTAGGTTAAAGATTTTTTTGTCCACGCGGAGCGCGTCGCTGTCCGAAAGATTTTGCGGTCCGCCGGAGAGGATAATGCCGTCTGCGGATTTCAGTTTATCCAGAGAAATATTGGGCGCGACCAATTCGGCAAGTACGCCGAGCTCGCGTATGCGGCGAGTAATGAGATGGGAGTATTGAGAACCGAAATCAAGAACGTAAATCATAAAGAATTTATAATTATTCTAATTAACCTAATTTCTAAATAATACCCAAAAAGCGAATGTCTAATTGGGGATTGGGATTTGTGGCATTGTTTAGTCAATTAGAAATTAGAGCAATTAGATCAATTTTTTATGAACGATGCTTCAAATGCCCATTTGGTACACTGGGCCACCTCTTTGGGGCTTAGGATTTTATTTTTAATCAGAAATTCTTGTTCTTTATGAATATTGGTACGATACATTTCCGGGCCGTCTGTGTTGATGGTAAATCGGACTTTGTGTTTTTTTAGATCCCTGATTATTTTTTTGAGCTCCCCAACGTTTTTGACTACGCTGTTGCGCAGATTTGAGGTTGGGCAAATTTCCAAGACGATTTTATTTTTGGCAATTTCCCGCATGAGTTGAGGGTCGCGCGCAGCCATCACGCCGTGGCCGATTCGATGCGGCTTGATTTCTTTTACCACATAACGCATTTCCTCAAGATCGCCCTCTTCGCCAGTGTGTATAGTGAGACCGAGGCCGGCTGCTTTGGCTTTTTGGAAAAGTCTAGCGTGTTCTTTCATAGAGAATGATTTGACTTGAGGATCAGCAATATCGATACCGATGACGCCTTCATTTTTGTATTTAATGGCTTTGTGCAGAATGATCTCGTTTTGTTTTAAGGTAAGGGTGCGGCCCATCATCAGAATGATGCCGGCTTTCACGTGCGGGTATTCGAGGAGAGCCTTGTCTAGACCCCAGATCGCGGACATGATGATATGGTCCAGATCGCGTTCACCGCCGCGGTTTCGTTTCATAGGGTTGAACCGAAGCTCCTGAAGCACCAGGTTGTTTTTACGGTAGCCGCCGCCGATAATGCTTTTCACAGATTCTTCCACGGCTTCGGGAGAAGACTGAATAAGCTCGGTCCAATGGTAGAAATTTTTATCCAGCTCGCCTACGTTCCGGTTTTTCTCGTTTGGATCAATCGTGATCATGTCTTCAAAATCCCAATAGTTTTTTGTTGGGAGTTTGATGCCTTGGCGGTGGGCGATTGACCAGAGAATCGGCGGATCCACAGCCGCGCCAAGATGGGTATGAAGCTCTGCTCGTTGGGTTTTGGTGATTTTGGGCAATTGAGTAAATTTAAAATTGAAAAATCAAAATGGAAAATGACAATTAAAAATTTTAAAATTTTACACTGTCACTTTGATCTTTGATATTTACATTTTTCATTAATAATTGGGTGAACGCTTAATTATTGTTATAGAATGGGGGTGAGACTCTTTGAGACCAGCGTTTGTTATCCGTATGAATTTGGCCCTTTTTGGCATATAGGCAATGGTGCGCGCGCCAATGTAGCCCATGCCGCTTGCAAGGCCTCCGGTAATCTGGAAAATTACGTCTTGTAATTCTCCTTTGTAAAGCGTCACGGCCTCCACGCCTTCCGGCACATAACCCCCACTCTTTCTCCCCCTTAATAAGGGGGAGATGAAGAGGGGGTTCTTTTGAAAATATCTATCAGAAGATTTACCGCCGTGCATTACACCGAGAGAGCCCATGCCGCGGTAGGATTTGAATTCTTTCCCGTCAATTTTAACGACTTGCCCCGGCGCCTCTTTTGTACCCGCTAGCATAGAACCAAGCATTACAGTAGAAGCGCCAGCGGCAAGAGCCTTCACAATGTCTCCGGAATATTTCATACCACCGTCAGCAATCACCGGAATATTTTTTTTGTTCGCGATTTTTACCACATCCAAAATCGCGGTGAGTTGGGGAACGCCAATGCCGGCCACCACGCGTGTGGTGCAGATGGAGCCAGGGCCAATGCCGACCTTGATGGCATCAGCAAATTTGACTAGTTCCGAGGCCGCCTCGCTGGTGGCGATATTGCCGACGATCAGCTCTGCTCGAATTGATTTTTTAATTTGTTTTGCGCCTGCGATAGTTTGCAAATTATGCGCGTGAGCTGTGTCTACCACGATTACATCCGCGCCAGCTTTGTCGAGGGCCTTGGCCCGCTCGAGATCATAAGAGCCAACAGCAGCGCCCACAAGAACGTCATGTTTTTTGGCGTCTCGAACCATTTTAACCTGGGCCTCAATGGAACAATTGCGGTGGATGACAGCCATGCCGCCCAATTTACCCAACGAAACAGCCATGGCGGTTTCAGATACCGTATCCATGGCTGCGGAAAGAATCGGAATTTGTAATCTTATTTTCTTTGTGAGTTTTGTTTCGAGCCGGACACCGTCTCTCACCACCCCAGATTCTCTGGGCTCTAAAAGTACGTCATCAAAGGTGAGTCCTAGCCGGATTTTGTCGTCCATAACCTATCCTACACCATTTCCGCTTTTTTCGCAAATATTGCGCAATAAGAAAAACAGGCACAGACCACCAAAAGCAAATGGTGATTTGTGCCTGATACTCGTCGGCGACTATTTTCTTGCTCTCAGCTCAGTGGTCTGTGCCCCACATTCCTAACACTTATGCTTGTGACGGGCACTTTGTGACCGATTTGTCGTTCTATACAGAATCGGCGCAGGAAATCTGTGAACTCGGTTTCTTTGTTTACCGGCACCCTGAAGTATAGATTTCTTCCCTCAGGATTCGGATATGTGACATCCATTCCGAACCGCTCAAGAGTCATGAGGCGAGCATTCTTGAGAGCATTCATCAAGGGTGCCACCCATTCATCTGGAACGCGAACAGTCAGAGCGATTAAACGCTCAACAATTTCCACGCCTACAACGCTTGTAGTCATCGCAGCCTCCTTGGGGATTCTGGAATTCTATATTTTAGTTTGTCAGTCTAATTATGTCAATTCGATCACGTCAAACCCTGATTCTTTTAACGAATCTTGTTTTTTCTAGCAATTGCTAGTTTTTCCAAGAAATTAGAGATTTATTTCTAGAACTCGATTGAGACCGGATAAATCGCGGTGGAATTTCAGTTTGGCCTGGGGAAAATACTGTTTGGTGAGAAACTTTAGTTTGGAGGTTTGCGACGGGTCATGTTCCAGCAGGAGGGTCAATAACCCCTCCCTACCTCCCCTTAGGCTAAGGGGAGGAGTTCCCCTCTTAGGGTAAGAGGGGTTGGGGGAGTTACGAATTTGTCGAAACAATTTCCGGTAATATTTCAGTCCATCTGGGCCTGCGACCAATGCCGCGCGTGGTTCGTGTTTTAGATCAAGATTCGAATTATATTGCGAAGGGGTAAGGTAGGGGAGGTTGGCGAGAATCAGAGATGGTAGCTTGTAGGCTGTAGCTGGTAGGGTTGAGAGTAAATTGCTGTGGAGGAATTTTATTTTTTTTGCGACGCTATGACGACGTGCGTTTGACTTCGCAATTTTCAAAGCGGAATTTGAAACATCCGTCGCATAGAATTTGAGATTGCTTCGCCTCTGGCTCGCAATGACAGCAATGCTTGTGATAATGCAGCCACTTCCAGTGCCGATGTCGAGGATATTTCTAATCGCTAATCGCTTGTTTTTTATCTTTTGAATCGCGAGTTCTACCAGCAATTCCGTCTCCGGTCTTGGAATTAAGACATGGGGTGTGACTTTGAAATCCAAGCCGTAGAATTCTTTATGGCCGATGAGGTAAGAGACCGGCCAGTGCCTATCGCGCTTCTGAATTAGTGACCTGTAAATGGAAAACTGTAAGCTAGAAAGTTTGAAGTCCGGATTGGCAAAAAGGAATTCTTTGGATTTTTTTATGGTATGTGACAAAAGAACCTCAGCATCTAACTGAGGTGAATCTGCCTTATTTATTTTTTTTTCCGTCCAAACGAAGGCTTCCCGGATTGTCATTTCTTTGACTCCCACATTCTCTTTTGATCCTCGGCAATCAGCGCCTGGATGACCGGTTCAATATTGCCTTCCATGAGATTGTTTATTTGGCCAAAATTCTGGTTGATGCGGTGATCCGTTACGCGGTCCTGCGGGAAATTGTAGGTGCGGATTTTCTCACTACGATCCCCAGTGCCGATCTGCGAGAGGCGTTTTTCGCGCAGTTCCTTGTTCTTTTTTTCCTGCTCGTATTCGTAAACACGCGCGCGGATAACCTGCATGGCTTTTTCTTTGTTTTGCACCTGCGACCGTTCATCCTGGCACTGGGCCATAATTCCCGTAGGAATATGGGTGATTCGGATCGCTGAATAGGTTGTGTTGACTGACTGTCCGCCGTGGCCGGATGAGGTGGTTGCCTCCATTTTTAAATCGTTGGGGTCTATTTCAAAATCTTTTTCCTCGAGCTCCGGGAGAACCGCTACAGTCACGGTGGAGGTATGGACCCGGCCGGATTTTTCGGTTTCCGGGACACGCTGAACGCGGTGTACGCCCGACTCATATTTTAAATGTCCATACGATCCTACGCCTCGGACTTCACAAATAACTTCTTTGAACCCTCCGACGCTGGTGTGGTTCGACGAAAGAATAAAGAATTTCCAGCTCTTTGATTCGGAATATTTTTGATACATGCGAAACAGCTCCGCGGCAAATAGCCCGGATTCATCGCCGCCGGCAGCAGCCCTGATTTCCAGGATGGCGTTTTTTTCGTCGAGCGGATCTCGGGGGATTAGGGCTTTTTGAAGTTCAGAATTAAGAAGTAAGATTTTAGAATTAAGGATTTGCTTCTCTTCTTCGGCAATATTTTTTAACTCCTCATCTTTGAGTAATTTTTCGTTTTCTTGCAACTGTTTTTCTATTTCGTTCAGTTCTTGAATTTTTTTGACTACCTTATCCAATTCTTTTTGCCGTTTACCCAATATTCGCAACTGCTCACCGTCAGAAGCTTCGGAGAGTTTTTTTTGAATATCAGAGTATTCGTCGAGGATGGATTGATAATTTGAATTCATATAAATAAAGCGATGAGCAATTGGCGAAGAGCGATCGGGAAAAACCAAATCGCCAATCGCTGTTCGCAGATCGCTAATCTATTTTTCTACCTTTTTGGCAGCTTTTGCTTCAGCTTTTTTGGTGAGCTTGTGTTTTTTGGAGATATGGAGTTTGACTGATGTCTCTGCTTGTTTCATGCGCTTCTGGAATTTTTCCACGCGGCCGGCAGTGTCGACAAGCTTCTGTTTACCGGTGTAGAAAGGATGGCAGGCGCTACAAATTTCCACATGGATCTCTTCGCGCGTGGATCCGGTGGTAAAACTATTGCCGCAAGCACAAACGACTTTGGCAGAGGAGTAATATGTTGGGTGTAAACTTTTTTTCATAAGTAGCGAAATTATAACAGGCAAAAAGGATTCTTGCAAGGGCATGGCCGGCTAGACGGGCCTTGCGCAGGTTAATCATTCTTGTTATAATCGTTCAAGTATTATTAATCACACATTCTCTCTGATTTTTTCGGCCCTGATTCGCGATTCCTGAGGGAAAAACGAATTCCCGGAAAAAAATGACGAGATGAAGAGGTTTAAGGGAAGGATTCCGTTGCCAGGCTAAAAAGCTGGCAAGCTAAATCCTAGAAAGCTCGTCAATGACTTACCCAACACTAGAAGAACTGCTCACAGCAGGGGTGCATTTTGGACATCTCTCCAGCCGGTGGAATCCGAAAATGCAGCGGTACATTTTTACTACTCGCAACCGCATCCACGTTATCAATCTCGAAAAAACTCTCGAACAGCTGAAAAAGGCGCTCGACCACGTGCGGGAAGTTGCAAAAAAAGGCGGCCAGGTATTGTTTGTCGGTACCAAACGCCAGGCAAAGGACGCAGTCAAGAAAGCCGCTGTCTCTTGCGGCATGCCTTATGTCACGATCCGCTGGCTGGGCGGGACTTTTACCAATTTTAAAACCATCCAGAAGACCATCAAGAAATTGGAACGGCTGCAGAAATTGGCAGTGAGTCCGGATTTTGAGACAAAATATATCAAAAAAGAACGACTGCTCATCGAGCGCGAGATCTCCAAACTGGCCAATCTTTTTGAAGGCATCAAGGATCTAAAAAAACTTCCTGAAGCGATTTTTGCGGTGGATATTAATCATGACAAGATCGCGGTCACAGAAGCGCAAAAGACCAAAATCAAAGTGATCGGCCTCCTGGATACAAATTCTGACCCGGAAGATATTGATTATGTCATTCCCAGCAACGATGATTCAATAAAAGCCATCAGCCTAATGTGCGATGCGGTTGCGGCTGCAGTTAATGAGGGTAAATTGGAGATGCCCGTTGCCGCAGTCCCTATGGCGGATACGTCGGCATTGCCGAAAAAATAAGCAATGATTAAAATCAACTCTGAACAAGTTAAGGCTTTGCGCGAACAGACAGGCGCCGGGGTAATGGATGCCAAAACTGCTTTGTCTGAATCCGGGGGGGATGTGTCCGCTGCCGTAGAGGTTTTGCGCAAGAAGGGGGTTTTGAAAGCCGGAAAGAAATCTGATCGCGCGACTGGTCAGGGTCTTGTCGAATCTTATATTCACGGCGAGGGACGCATCGGCGTGCTTTTAGAGATCAACTGTGAAACCGATTTTGTGGCGCGCAATCAGGATTTCAAAGCCCTGGCCCACGATTTGGCGCTACATGTCGCAGCATCAAACCCGCTTTACGTGGCGCGAGAGAATGTCCCGACTGATCTAGTGGAAAAAGAAAAGAGTATTTACCGCGAGCAGATTGTGGCAGAGTCCAAACCCGCTAATATCATCGAAAAAATCGTGGAAGGAAAGCTAGAAAAATATTTTCAGGAAATTTGCCTTTTAGAACAGCCGTTTGTCAAAGATCCAGACATAACCATCAAGGAGCTTGTTAATCAAAAGATTGCTACCATCGGGGAAAATATCCAAATCCGCAGATTCACACGCTACGTTTTAGGCGAATAAATTTCAAAATCAAAAATGTTTTTGTTTATCCCACAATTATTAATTGTGCTTTCATTGGCAGGCATAATTTTGATTGTGCTTCGCCGGACACCGGAGCTCCGCTTCCCCATGCCCGTGCTGCTGCGAGATTTTGAAAATTTTACCATAAAATGGCTGCGGATCCTCTCGCAAAAACTCTGGCATTTTGTTTTGGAGGTCAAAGAGCTTTCCCGAAAAACCCAGCCGCTGGGTTTCCTGCCGAAACATCTGTCCAAACTTCATTTGCCCCGACCCAAGCTGAAATTGCCGTCGTTTAAAAGCGCGGCTCCCGGAACAGCCGAGTTTTTTATAAAACAAGGAGAAAAGCTTCTTGAGCAGGGTGAACATGCTGATGCTGAACAGCATTTTATTAAGGCTATAAAAAAAGATCCCCATAATGAGCAAGCGTTCGCTTATCTAGGGAAGCTTTATTTGGCGCAAAACAAAACCAAAGAATCAATAGAAACTTTTCGGTTTCTGATCAAGCACTACCCGGATAAAGGACATTATCATGCCAGTCTCGGACAGGCGTACCATAACCACAAGCAGTATGACAAAGCGATCAGCGCTCACGAGCGCGCTATCGATCTCGAGCCGGAGAATTCCCGCCGATATATCGACCTGGGAATGACTCTGGAGGCCAAAAAGCATCTCGAAGAAGCAATTCTCAATTATCGCAAGGCTGTGGATTTGGATGCAGAAAATACCCAAGCCGTGATAATTTTATCAGAGGCTCTGGTAAAAAAGGGGGGTCGCGATGAGGCGGAAATTCTCCTGGAGAAAGTATTAATGATCGAGCCGACAAATACTTTGGCTCGTGAAAAATTAATGCAATTAAAATACCAAACAAACAACTAGCAACAATTAACAAGTAACAAAAGAAATCATGAAGAAAATTGTAATTTTAATTTTATTGCTAGCGGCTGTCGGAGGGATAATTTATGTGATGCAAAACAAGAAGTCTGATTCCGCTCTCCGTGAGGAGGGGATAGGGGAGGTCATGGAGTCAATGCCTGAACCGCCGCCAGTGTCGCCGATTGACCCTCCTGCCCCAACACCCACGCCACCCCCGGCTGACCCAGATGGAGGACCAATTAAAGATGACATGGGAGACGTGGATGTAGCGCCAGCCAAAGTTTTTAATATCACTGGAAAGAATTTTTCATTCTCGCAGACCGAAATCAAGGTGAAAAATGGGGATAGGGTGTTAATCAATTTCGAAAGCACTGACGGGTTTCATGACTGGGTAGTGGATGAATTCAAAGCCAATACGGAAAGAGTGAACCCAGGCACTAAAACTTCTGTGGAGTTTATCGCCGACAAAACCGGCACGTTCGAGTATTATTGTTCCGTCTCCATCCACCGCGCCGCAGGCATGAAAGGCAAGCTGATCGTCGAATAGTCATTGATATTCCACTCTCCCTTGGCGGTAGGGGTGAAGTTTTGGTAATTGACAGCATTCGTATGCTAATAATGTGTGATGTTATGGTGACAAACAAAAAAATCCTCATGAGAGGATTTTTTTGTGGTGGGCGGTGAGGGATTCGAACCCCCGAAGGCATAAGCCGCCAGATTTACAGTCTGGTGTAATAGACCACTCTACCAACCGCCCGTGGAGCCGGGAACAGGGCTTGAACCTGCGACCTGCTGTTTACAAAACAGCTGCTCTACCAGCTGAGCTATCCCGGCATATTGACTGTCCGACCAAAGTCGGACTCCGACTGCGGTCGGAGAGCTAAGGTGGCACGTCAGGAATTCTATCAATTTTGACACAAACAGTCAAAGCATGATATAATACAATAACTTAATACTTTAGTTTGAAATCAAAAGGACAATTGCAATATGGCAGATAAAGCGAAGATTCTCGTGGTCGAAGATGAGGAAATCTTACTTACCGCTCTTAAAGAAGAGCTCTTAAACGGCGGCTATGACGTAGGAGGCGCTGTCGACGGGCAGGACGGTCTGGATAAGGTCAAATCGTTCCATCCGGATTTGATCCTGCTTGATTTAGTCATGCCGAGAATGGACGGTATGGAAATGCTGCAGCGCTTAAAAGGGGATAGTGAGCTGCGCGATATTCCTGTTGTAATTTTGACCAACCTTTCGGATTACGAGCGAATTTCGGAGGCCTTGTCCCTCGGCGCTATGGATTATTTAGTAAAAGCCAATTATAAACTCGAAGATTTGCTTGATAAAGTCAAAACCGTGATTGCCAGGGGGCGCGGCACAGGAGCCGCGGCTACTTAAATGGCTATCGACCAGGATTACAAAAAACTCATTGAGGAGATTATCAGCAAACAAATGGATATTCTCGGTCCGGAGATTGCCATTCGCAAAGCAACAAACGTCGCGGGCTTGAAGCTCAGCGACAAGGGAGAGGTTCTCAGCATTGATGAAAATAATGCTCAGGCGATTCTTCAGAAACTCGTTGACGAATACATCGCGCTCTCCGGCGCGATCGTAAAAAATATTTTGAATCCGGTTTTCGCCAAATATCCCGGCATAAAATTGAATTTACCCAGTTAGAAATCTATGTCGATCTTTCTTGAGCGGGAATGTAGTTTATTTTAAGAATAATTTTAAGAGTTCAATTATTAACGTGGATTTCTAACGGGGTAAAAAATACAAACAAATGGTTTTAATATTACAAGGGTTTATCGCAGTCATTATTATCGGGGTTGCTTACACGCTGTGGCAAACTACCAAATCATACGGCGGGCTCATTGGTACGGCTCTAAAATGGATCGGCCTTGGTATTGTTTTTTTTACAATTGAGTCACTAGACCGGGTGTTTGATACTTTTGCCAATCTCAGTGTTTTAAATATTATAGGGTTTTCCGATCCGGAAATGGTTCATAATTCTTTGCTGATTTTGGGGCTGTTATGCTGTGGTATCGGTTTTTCCAAACTTACTCGAATCGCGAAGTAATCGTTTCATCGGCGATCATAATTTTTGATGTTTAATCCTGGTATTTCGACAGATCCAATATTTTGGGCGGCCATTTTTAGCCTGGTAGTTTTGATTGTTGCCTGGATTGAATTTCGTCGTTTATATGCCCGATTGATTGACCGTGAAGAGCTGATGAGGCGCCGCATGTACGAGATTTCGATTTTGCGGGAACTGGGAGAGCGTATTGGCTATTCACTGAATGTTCAGAAAATCGTAGACATTATTTCTTCTTCCCTGGGCAATCTTTTGCCGTACTCCATGGTCGTTTACATGCTGCCCACGGAATCGGGGCGGCTTTTATATCACGTCAATCTCGCCGAGCCGGTGAGCAAAGGATTTATCGCCGATGCCAGAATACGAATGCTGAAATCTTTTTCTACCTTGCTTGGAAAAAATTATACGGAAAGCGATGTGGATGAGACTGTTACCGGTGTGGTCACTGACCCGACCAACGCGTCCAAGGTGGAATCGTTTTTCAACATTCCGATTGTTATCAACAACCGCCCTGCCGGAATTTTTACTGTTGCCTCGACAAAGCCCGGTCTTTATAAAACCAGTCAGGAGGTGGAGATTTTATATACAATTATGAACCAGGCCTCCGAGGCTGTCTCCAAGCTGGAGATCGTTTTGGAGGTCGAAAAAGGCAAACTTAACTCGATGGTCTCAAGTATGGCTGACGGTGTTCTAATGGTGGATCCGGCCAACCGTGTTATGGTTGTCAATCCTCAAACTCGGACACTGTTGGGGATAAAAGCTGAGCATCCGACAATTTTTGAGATTCTCGATAAACTCTCTGATCATTTAGATCTGCGCACAAAGATAGAAGAAAGCATCAGGAAAGATGAGGTTATTGTCGAGGACGAGGTGGCGATCGAAGGGCGGTTTGTGCAGATTTTGATCAGTCCGGTAAAAGATAATAAAAACGAGCCGATCGGCAGCGTGGTGCTGTTCCATGATGTCACGCACGAAAAAGAGGTGGAAAAAATGCGGGAGGATTTCACCTCGATGATGGTGCACGAACTCCGCTCGCCTTTGACTGGCATACGGAGTATTGCGGATTTGCTCAAAAGCGAAAAAATAAAAAATGAGCAAAAAAAATATCAGGAATTTGTCAGCCTGATTTCCGTAAATTCTTCCTCTATGCTGGATCTGGTGAATGATCTCTTGGATGTGGCCAAAATAGAGGCTGGCAAATTTCAGGTTTTCAAAAAGCCGGGCGATATCAAAAAGATTATCAAGCAGCGGATCGAGTCCTTCACCAGTCTCGCTGCCGAATCGCGCTTGGAAATCGTGGAGAACGTGGGTCCGGAGGTTCCGGATTCGCTTGCTTTGGATGACATGAAAATCACCCAGGTTTTTAACAATATCATTTCCAATGCCATCAAATTTACGCCGCCTGGCGGCAAGATTACCTTGTCCGCGTTTGTCTGCAAACGGGACGATGACGTTGGCGTGCACGCGGAAAACCTTAAATTGCCGTGGCCGGTGTTTGCAAAGGGCAATGTTTGCGCCATGGATGAACTTATCATAAGCATCTCTGATACCGGGATGGGTATTCCGGAGGTTGAAGTAGGCAGGCTTTTCAATAAATTCCAGCAGCTGTCCACAGCCAGTAAAAGCGAAAAGAAAGGATCCGGCCTTGGTCTTGTTATCGTCAAAGGAATAGTGGAAGCGCACGGCGGGCGCGTAAATGTCATCTCAGCCGAAGGAAAAGGCACTACATTTTATTTCAGTTTGCCGCTCGTGGAAGAAAAAAACGTAAAGCCGGTGGCGAAAGTTTAATTTTCGTGTATTATAAATTGGCTAACCATAATAAATTCAGCAGGTAAATGGGTAAACTCAAAAATCTTTTAGGTTCAGGCGAAAAAGTAAATCTGCAAAATATCCAGTATGATTTTGTTACGCTCGCCAGTCACCAGCTTCGCACGCCTCTTTCCGCAGTGAAATGGTCTTGCGAGATTCTGCTTGCCGGCCGCGCGGGGAAATTGGCCAAAAAACAGGAAGAATATTTGCGGGAAATCTACCGCTCCAACGAACGGGCCATCGGTTTGGTTAATGATTTGCTCGATGTCTCCCGAATTCAGGAAGGGCAGATCCATCTGGAGGTCAGACCCATGCAGATTGAAAAAATAGCGGAAGAAATTATTGACAATCACAGCATGATCATCAAAACAGCCGGAGTGTCCCTTGATTACCAAATCGTAAATGGGCCTCTTCCGCTTGTACAGACTGACCCGGATAAACTCAGCCGCATTATGGCGAATCTCATTTCTAACGCCATTAAATATACGCCGCGCGGCGGCAAGATCAGCGTGGTTCTGGAAAAGAAAGGAAACAATGTTTCAATATCAATCTCCGATACCGGGGTCGGGATTCCGAAAAGCGAACAAGCTAAGGTTTTTGGTAAATTTTTCCGCAGCCATAACATCCTCAAGCTCTCTCCTGACGGCACCGGACTGGGCCTTTTTATTGTGAAATCTCTCGTAGAGATTATGGGCGGGAAAATCAGTTTTGATTCTGAGGAAGGAAAAGGAACGTCTTTTATTTTCACTTTGCCATTAAAAAGTTAATTAAAATTAAAATATGCCTGATAATATAGAAAGCACGCCTTCAGACCCAAACATTAATTCCAGTCCCGTTTCTGGGAAAACGGTACCGATTCGCAAGCCCAGGAAAAAACCAGTACCCAAAAAACAGGACGCAACCGTATTAACAGAGCGGCGACTGCTTGATTCCAAGATCATCATGCCCGAGTCCCATCACCGACTGGCAAAAGCCGTCCTTTATGCGATGATTCTCGGGGGGCTTACGGGCGCGGCAATTTTATTTTATTTAAACACTCGGACTACGTCCCCGGATGATTATTCCGCGCCTACAATTACAATCCCCGACGACACGGCGAGCCCGCCGCCTCCGGCCACAACGACTCCGACAACCACTGCTGCTGAGCCCACTCCGCCAGCCGGCGTACAGCCTGCGGCTCCTGTGCAAGTGGTGGAAATTCTTTCGACTCCAACAAATTTTCTAAATGTTCGCAAAGGGCCTGGCACGAATTTTGCAAAGATCGGCGAGGTCAAGCCGGGTGAAGCGTACATCCTTATTTCCACAAATGAGACCAAGGGCTGGTATGAGATCAGGCTCGCAAACGGTAGCACCGGCTGGGTCACCCGCCAATACGCAAAGGTAAAATAGAATTTATTCCTCCCCCTTGAGGGGGGAGGTTAGGTGGGGGTGATGACGTTTCCTACACCTCTTCCTCAATTCCTCCCCCATCCAGGGGAGGAAATATTCTTGTGACGGTCTTGAAGAATCCCGATATTTCGATTATTATTTGAAAGCCTGCCCACGTAGCTCAGCTGGTAGAGCAACTCCATGGTAGAAATTGCCCGCCCAAAGAGTAATCTCTGGGCGTCACCCGAATAACGGTTAAAGGTCTGCACAAGATCAAGACCGTAGCGCTGATTTGGCGCTCGAACGACTGACAAGGGAATCCCGGCGGTATGTCGGGATTAAGATACAGTCTAATCCTCTAATAATGTGTTAAATAAAGAGAGGTATAGAATGAAGGAGTAGGTCAGCAGTTCAATTCTGCTCGTGGGCTCCATTATGAAAAAAGTCATTCTCATCGTTGTGTTTGTCATAGCTGGTTTGATCGCCGTTTATTTTTTGCCGAAAATTACAAAGCCGCCTGAGAATAAATTTGAACGGCAAATTTTAAGCAGCGAGTCCTATCCAGAAGCAGTCTTAGAGATAGCCGGCCAGATCAATGACCTTTCCCCAACTCCGCCGACTGCCGAAACATGGATAGTCAGAGAATTGGAATTCGTAAAAGGGGATCCCCATGCTTACGTTATCTATCATGACACGCATAATGTTTTTCGAATCCTCATTGAGACCGGGAAGGGCAGATACCGCACAGTCGCAGCTTTTGAGCCCGTGGATTCCGGCTGGAAACTGGCCGGCGGCAAGGACTTGGCAAAAGGCAAAGAAACGGTTAGAATAATGACTAATAATCAGTAACTTAATGATGAGCAACAAATAATTATGGCCCAGGAAAATTTAGTAAAGCTGCAGTGCACAGTCTGCAAGCGGATCAACTACCATACCACTCGAAATAAGAAAGCTGTTCCAAACGCCTTGGAGCTGAAGAAATTTTGTCGGTGGTGTAAAAAACACCAAGTCCACAAAGAGATGAAGAAGTAGTTTAATTATTGCAAAGAGCGTGCCCGCGGCAGATCAGCCTTTGGCTGACAAGTGGTGCAAAAAGCACACCCCGCACAAAGAGATGAAGAAGTAAAATGTCTCCCTGCGGGAGATCACCCGTAGGGTGAAAGAAATAACCCCGACGCGAGGACAGAGTAAACAAAAACCCGCCGATGAGGCGGGTTTTTAAAATCTGACTATTTTTTTACAGAACTGCTTCTTTCGCTGCTTTGGCCACGCGGAATTTCACCACTGTTTTGGCCGGGATTGAGATGGACTCACCGGTGGCAGGGTTCCTGCCCATGCGAGCGGCGCGCTTGATCTTGACGAGCTTGCCGAGTCCCGGAAGCACGAATTCCCCGTTGTTTTTAACCTCTTTGTAGGCGAGGTTTGCTACCTTTTCCATGAATTCACCAATCTCTTTTTTGCTCATGGTGGTGCCTTCCGCGAGGGCGGAGAGGATCTCTGACTTGGTCATTTTTCCCATTTGTTTAATTTGTTAATTTTTAATAGCCTAGGACTAATATTAGCAAGTATAGCAAATCCGTCAATAAAAGGCTATAATTCCGAGGCGAGGGGGATTAGTTCAGTGGTAGAACACTGGTCTCCAAAACCAGATACGGGGGTCCGATTCCCTCATCCCCTGCCAATAAATATGAACGAGATAGAGGTAAAGATTTTAGAAATTGATGTTAAAGACGTCCAAAAGAAACTAGCCGCTCTTGGGGCAAAGAAGATTTTTGACGGCGAGGTTTCTTGGACAGGATTTGATTTTCCGGATGGGAAGCTCGGTAAAGGTGAAATGTTGCGGCTGCGCCGGGTAGGGGATCGCGCAGAATTAACTCATAAAAAGCTATTGAGCACAACGGGCGCGAAAATTTCCGAAGAGCTTCAGACAGAGGTCGGTGATTATGAATCCACCAAAAAAATTCTCGAGGCAGTAGGTTTTCGAGAAAAACGAGGCTATCCGCTTAACAAGCATCGAATTTCTTATAGTTTAAAAGATTTAAGATTTGAGATCGACACCTTTTCTGATTTCCCGACTTATTTAGAAATCGAAGGGCCCAGTCAAGAGACAATAAACGAGCATGTAGAAAAATTGGGGTTCTCAATCGAGCAAACCAAGCCCTGGGGCGCAAGAGAAGTGTTTGACCATTACCGACACCCTGAATTATAATGGGACTAGGGATAACGAGCATGAGACAAAAATCCAATCACAAAAATTCCGGTTTCACGCTGATCGAACTCTTGGTGGTCATCAGCGTGATTGGTTTTTTGGCCAGCATTATTTTGGTATCGCTCAACGGTGCAAGGCTAAAAGCCAGAAATTCGCGGCGAGTGGCGGATTTGCATCAGCTGCAAAATGCTCTGGAGCTGTATTATGACGCGAACAATGGCGTATATCCAAGGTATGATGGAGGCGGGTCTGTTAATTGCAGTGGTTCCTGGGCTACCTATTATCCAGGCTACGAAGGCTGCTGGACTGATTTGCAAACCAAGCTTGCTCCGTATACGAGCAAATTGCCGCTTGATCCCTTGAGCACATCCCCTCCGACATATTTTCCTTCCCCGTATCACTACAGAACTCAAAAAAGCGGGCAAAGCTATTATCTGCTGATGTGGCCGGAAGGCAGTTATCCTGGCGGTGAAGATTGTTATGATGGCGCCGGGAACTGGTATTGCGTAGGAATGAATTGGCAGTAATCTGGTATAATACCGGCAAAGCGGATTTATTTTTTGAAACAAATAGCAAAAATGCCCCACAAATTCGATTATGATTTGATCTCGATCGGCTCAGGCAGCGCCGGCGGGTCAGCTGCGTTCGTGGCGAAGCGCGCGAATATGAAGGTCGCGGTTGTGGAAGAGTTCAAAGACAAGCTTGGGGGACATTGTCCGAACTATGCCTGCGTGCCTACGAAGGCCATGCTCAAATCTGCGCATATTTACAAAATGGCCCAGCAAGGAGCCGAGTTTGGTATTGAAATGGACAATCTAAGATTTGATTTCAAAAAGATCGCGATGTTTCGGCAAGGCGTAGTGGATCAGCTGACTGGGCCACGCATTGAAAGAAATCTCCATAATGCCGGCATTGATCTCATATGGGGGAGAGCGGAATTTATCTCTGAGCATGAATTAAAAATTGGTGGCAAAAAATATTCTTTCAACCACGCGGTCATCGGCACCGGCTCCAAAGAATTTATTCCTCCCATTGAAGGTCTGGCGGATGTTGGGTTTTGGACTTCTGATATTGCAGTCAAAGCAGAAAGCTTGCCAGAGTCCATCATTATCATCGGCGGGGGACCGATCGGTATGGAATTCACAGAGCTTTTTCTCAGCTTTGGGAAGCGCGTTGTTGTCCTGCAGCGCGATCCTCAGATCTTGCCGCGGGAAGATGCGGATATCGCAGACCTCGTGGCCAAGGACATGGCAAAGCGCGGCGCGGAAATCCATACCAACTGCGAGATCATGTTCGCGCACAGATTGGCCAGCGCCAAATCTATTCGAATCAAATCGAACGGCGAAGAGACAGAGGTTGCGGCAGATGAGATTTTGGTGGCGACCGGCAGACGTGCGAATCTTGATCTAAATCTTCAGGCTGCAGGAATTGAGGTAGACAATAAAGGCCGGCTCAAGCTGAATGAATATCTGCAAACCAACCAGTCGCACATATGGGCGGCAGGGGATGCGGCCGGTAATTGGCAGTTTACGCATACCGCAGCTTACGAGGGAGATCTGGTAGGACGCAACATTTGCCACAATCATGAAGAGAAAACCAACTATGACGTAGTCCCGCGCGTGACGTTTTGCGAACCAGAGGTTGCATCTGTCGGCATAACCGAAGCGCAGGCAAAACTTAAAAATTTAAACTACCGGGCGGAGAGCTTCCGCACCGGCGGATTGGGACGTTACCTTATAGAGAGGGATTTTCGCGGGTTTGTGAAAATCATCGTTGATGCCAAAACCATGGAGGTTCTCGGCGGACACATCGCCGGACAGAACGCTGGCCAGCTCATTCACGAAATTGCTCTGGCAATGAAAGGGAAAATTCCAGTGACCACTATGGCTCGCATGATTCACGCTTACCCTTCGTTTTCCGAAGCTGTTGGCGCAGCCGCAGAAAAATTCCTTGACAACTAAGGTAAAATTTGCTATAATTATATTGATAAGTGCAAGCTGTTGAAATAAAAATATTATTTGTAGTGTTACTAGGGCGTTCGCCTGCAGTTCAAAGCTACGGCTGATGCCGGGTAGAGCAAAACAAAAAAGTAAAAATGAACCCCGTTAGAAATATTTGTTGTTCGATATACAGGCTATATACTCTAAATAATAAGTTATTCGACGTTAACTTTTTAATTAACAGGAATTTTTAACGGGGTGAAAATTGTTAGTGAAAGTTTGACGATGGTTGGCACGGCTTTTGGCTTGGTCGCGGCGCTGGCGTGGAACGAAGCAATAAAAAAATTGATTGAACAATTTATACCAAAAGGGAAAGGCGTACTTTCTCTTTTTCTATATGCGATTTTGGTGACTCTGGCCGCGGTGATTATAACAACCAGGCTAGGCAGAATTAAGGAAAGAATCGGAGAATAATTTTCACCCCTCCCTAACCCTCCCCCTCCCAGCCTCCGCTGAAGCTACGGCGGACACGGCAAGGGGAGGGAAAAAACACATATGACTTACAATGAAGAAATAAAAATCGACACTACAACCCAGTTTGAGATCGTTGACATAACTGACCAGGTTGCCAAGGCCGTAAAACAAAGCAAGGTTAAATCCGGCGTGGCTGTGATTTTTTGTCCGCACACGACCGCGGCCATACGGGTAAACCACAACGAGCCTTTGCTCAAGCAGGATATTATGAAAATGCTTTACAGAGCCGCGCCGATCGACATTAATTACGCGCATGATTTGTTTGAGATGCGCTCCAAGGTCAAAGCAGACGAGCGCTCCAACGGCCATGCGCACGTTAAAGCTTTCCTTTTAGGCGACAGCGAAACCGTACCGGTTGAAGGCGGCAAGCTCATGCTCGGCGAGCGGCAAAGCATATTCTTTGTGGAGCTCGACGGCGGCAGAGCGCGCCGGGTGTTAGTACAAATTTTAGGAGAATAGCATTAACAGCTGGTAGCTAGTAGCTTGTAGCCGGTAGGAATAGGGAACCTGAACCTGACCTACAACTTACAACCTAATTCCTACAAGCTAACACGGAAGGGGGTGAATCTATAAATGCCAACTGGAGAAATAGTAGCAATCTCCCTGCAGGGTCTTTATGACCGCTTGGTGATGTTTGTGCCGAATTTCCTTGTGGCCGTGATCGTTTTGATCTTGGGCTGGATGATCGGCGCGGCTCTTGGCGGTTTGGTGCAAAAAATATTGGAAACGCTCAAAGTCGACAGCCTGGCTAACACCGTAGGCCTCGATAAACTCTCGGAGCGGACAGGAAAGAAGCTCTCCGTTGCCGCTTTCGGCAATTGGTTAATCAAATGGTTTTTCATAATCGCTACATTTGTGGCGGCAGCTGACATTTTGGGACTGTCCCAGGTCGGCGCCTTCCTGTACGGTGAGGTTATTCCTTATTTTGGAAACGTCATCGTCGCAGTCGCTATCATGCTTGTCGGTATGGTTGCGGCCAATTTCTTACATGGCGTGGTACGCCACGCCTTACAAGCGGGAGGGTTGCGCACCTCAGACAGCCTCGCGCTCATCACGAAATGGGCAGTTCTCGTTTTCAGCTTTCTAGCCGCCCTCTCTGAGCTGCACGTTGCCGACAGCTTTGTTAAGGATTTGTTCCGCGCGTTTGTGGCTATGCTGGCCATTGCCGGCGGTATTGCCTTTGGTCTTGGAGGACGCGATCACGCCAAAAAAGTTTTGGACGCGATTGAGGATGATGTGACTGGAAAATAATCAGAGCTTGCAAGTTCTGCGTTATAAAACAAAACCCCCGCCGATTCGGCGGGGGTTTTGTTAGAGAAAGACTTCTAGATCACCCCAAAAATCCAATAAGATTTTTGGGAGACCCTGTTTTTGGAAATCAGTCTCCTTTTTTGCCCGTTTTGTGCGGGCTACCCTGATCAAACTAACCCCGGATAGTAGAAGTTCGATATTAAATTCGATTCAACCGTTTTTTTCCGGCCTATCGAACTTTCACTACCGGGCTAGCCTGAAATGCTCGTCATATTAGAAAGGCATTTCTAATATGGTAAATTATTTGGCTGCCACTGTCTCCGTCGGGCTAGCAAACATTTCAACGGTTACCACTGCTTTTTTGCCGCGAAACTCGCCTTCCATCACTGCGATTCCAATCCTGTCGAAAAGCGGGGAGAGGAGGTTCTCGCGGTGGTTTGGGCTATTCATAAAATCATTTTGAAGTTCCAGCGCGTTTTGATAGTTGATGGCTAGGTTTTCCCCGGCAAAGGAGTATTTGAATCCTGCGTTTTTAATAAAATCCCATGGCTGCCGTCCGGCAGGGGAGATATGCGCAAAATAGTTGTTTTGGAGGATGTCGAGGGCTTTGGCAGTCGCCGCCTCCTGGAGTTTTTGGTCAGCCGTTAGAGCAGAGAGTCCGTATTTTATTCGATCTTGATTGAGGACATTTAGAACTGCTTCTGAATCAAGCGCCGGGCCTGCGGAAAGCGCGGCAGGGGAATGCAGAGTCGTAAAAAATAAAACCACCAGCACCACGAGGACTCGGGCGATCTTTGTTTTTTCGAATTTTGTGCTTGTCTCGCAAAGCAACGCCGTCTCAAATGAAGATAGCGCCGTCTCTCGGCCAGAAATCATTTTTTAGTTGTACCCGCCCAAATTTGCCGGGCAAATTTCAGTCGGGTGAATTTTTGTTTTGGTTTCTAAATCACTCACTAACTATATATAGTATAGCACAAATTTCCGTGTTATGCAAGAGCATCCCCGAGGCCCGGGCTGATGAGGCATACCTTGACACTGCTCTGTCCATTGACGCAGGGTAGACAGTTTCCCAGCCTGATATTGGTCGCCCCTATCGGCAAGAAGTATGATTCCTCCTTGACTCTCGTCGAACGGATAGGCGACAATGAGTTCAGGAAGAAGAGTTTTCCGGGATTCGCCCTCGTGCTGTTGACAGAATGAAAGCTCCAGGCACCAAATTCCAATTTTCAAAATTCAAAACGGTTTTGGTCATCGGGGATTTGAGATTTGTTTGGAATTTGTTATTTGTAATTTGTAATTTATGAAGATATTATCGTTACTGAAATGGTTAATAATTTTAGCTCTGATTGTAGCAGCTTCGGTCGCTATTCTAGTTTCCATCAAACTCAAGGCGCCGGCCACGACTGAAAGCCTGCCCCGAGATTTTGAAATCCGGAAAGGCGATACGGCCGGACAAATAGTAAACCGTCTCCAGGACGAAAAACTTGTCCGTAATAAACTGCTTATGGGAATCTATCTTCGGTGGAAGAATGCGGAAGACAAGCTCCAGGCCGGCGTTTATATTTTGAACAGCAACATGACTATCCCGGAAATTGTGCAGATTTTGAGTCAGGGCAAAGTGAAAGCTAACGGCGTGCGGCTGATTGTTGTAGAAGGTTCGACTGTTGCTGATGTGGCCGTACTTTTGCAGAACCGGGAAATTATGAAGGCTGAACAATTCACCAGAATTGCCGGGGTTAATCCGCAATATGATTTTGCGGAAGAATTTGCATTTCTCAAATCCAAACCAGAGACAGCCAGCCTCGAGGGTTTTTTGTTTCCGGATACTTATGTTTTCAAAAATAATTCTGACGCAGTAGCGGTAGCAAAAAAGATGCTGGAAAATTTTGGGCGCCGGGTGACCCCGGAAATGATCGCGGAGGCTCAGATACAAAAGCGAAGCTTGTATGATGTCCTTATTCTGGCCTCGATTGTCGAGCGCGAGGTAGGGAGAAACTACAAAAAAGGAACAAAGCTCAGCGAGCAGGATTTGCAAAAGCTCGCGGAAGAGCGGCGGATTGTTGCGGGAATTTTCTACAATCGCCTAAGCTTAAACATGGGTCTTGAATCAGACGCTACTTTGCAGTATGTTACCGGCAGTGAATCTTCGCGCGCCACCATAGTAGAAACAAAAATCGATTCGCCATACAATACTTATAAATACCGGGGCCTCCCCCCGACGCCCATCGGCAACCCATCGCTTGATGCGATCAAGGCCGCAATCAATCCCACTGAAACGGATTATTTATATTTCCTCACAGAGCCAGACGGCACTGCGCATTTTGCCAAGACCTTGGACGAACACAAAAAGAACAGGGTCCTTTATCTTGATTGATATGTTCGTTTTGTGTAAGATAAAAATACAATGAAAACAAAAACTAAAGTAAAAATAGCGGCTTTATTTCTCTGCGGCGCCATAGTGGTCCCCGTTTTTGTTTTTTTTATTCCTGTTGCCCGGGCTGATATTACCACCGGACTCGTTGGCTACTGGAACTTTGATGAAGGGTCAGGTACAAACGCCGCGGATTCGTCTGTGTCCGGCAACAGCGGAACATTAATTAGCAGTCCAACCTGGGGTTCAGCCAAAATCAATAATGGCCTGGTTTTTAACGGCAGTAATTATGTTGATGTCGGCAATCCGGCAAGCCTGCAGCTTACCGGGAGCATGACCCTTTCCGGATGGGTCTATGCCACTGCGAATCCCGCTGATGACGGGCAGATTATTGCTAAATCAAATGATAACGATGGCTGGCAGCTGAAGACCAGCCCAGATACCGGATCGCATACTTTTGCGGTCGCACTAGGCAGAGGGACTTACCACACGCAGCGTTATAGTGCCACGGTGCGGCAGCTTAACGCCTGGTATCATGTTACCGGGGTTTACAATGCGTCTTCCCAAACTTTGGACATATATGTAAATGGTCAATTGGATAACGGCATTTTAAGCAACGGGCCTGTCCCGCCTTCTCAAACTAACGCGAATCTTAACGTTAATATTGGCAGAAGAACCGGCGGGTACAATTTTATCGGCACGCTGGACGATGTGCGGGTCTACAACCGCGTTCTCTCTGCTTCAGACATCTCTGAACTGTATAGCTTCACCGGCGGCGGTTCTCCGCCTCCTGCTCCTCCACCACCGCCTCCGCCTTCTCCAACCCCAACCCCTCCGCCGCCTCCTGCTCCTCCACCTGCTGACACCACAGCCCCAGTGCTGTCCATCATCGGCGCGCACAACATCACATCTTCTTCTGTCGTCATCCAGTGGACCACAGACGAACCCGCAGATTCCCAGGTAGACTACGGAACTACCTTGGGCTACGGCAGCCAAACCACGCTCAACACCACGCTCGCTACCTCTCACAGTCAATCCCTCTCAGGCCTTTCCTCCGGCACTCTCTACAACTACCGCGTCCGTTCCCGCGATGCGTCCGGCAACCTTGCCATCTCGGCCAACAATACTTTTACTACCTCTGCGGCAGCAACACCGCCGCCCCCCGCTCCTCCTCCCGCCCCACCGCCAACCTCTCCCACCCCTCCTCAACCCCCGGGTCCCACTCCTCCGCCTTCTGGCGGCGCTGATTTCCAAAGCCGCTGCGCCGCGGCAGGGGTTCTCGTTTGTGAAGGATTTGATTCAACTACGACCGTGAATGCCAAGAAAACTCCAGGGGATGATAGTGTGACCGCTCCAATTTTTGATTCAACACAAAAAGCTTCCGGCGCCGGCTCCATCAAATTTACCCTAAATCCGTTTACCAGTTCAAATCTTGCTGGTGACTGGAGGACTATTTATGGCGACAATTTTGGCGAAGGAGAAACTTTTTATGTGCAGTATCGCCAGAGATTTAGCCCGGAGATGTTTAATAACATGACCGGTGCTGGCTGGAAACAATCCATTATTCATAATGTGGAAAAATCCTGTGCTAATTTGGAGATTACTATGCAGAATGTTAATTATCAGGGTTTTCCGCAACCTTATACCGAGTGTGGAGCTAAGGCATTCCGCCTCTATTATCCCCCCGGTGGTGGCGGTAATTATTATTATCACTGGCCAGAAGGGTTTCAAGCTGTTCCGCCAGGGCAAGCATCAGCCGGGGCAGGCGAAGTATTGTGCTGGTACAACGACCAGGCCAATTGTTTCCGTTACAAATCCAACCAGTGGATGACATTCTATCTCAAAGTTAATATTGGCACTTTCGGACAGGCTAATAGTAATATTCAAATCTGGATGGGGGAAGAAGGTCAGCCGTTAAAAACTATCATTGACCTTCGGAATTTTGTTCTTAATAAAAATTCAAGCGGAGCTGATGTGTACAATTCCATTATTTTGACTCCATATATTACCGGCAAATCCGCATCCTTTAACCATCCGGTCGCTACTACCTGGTACGACGAATTGATTGTTTCTTCCCAGCCCATCGTTGATCCTTCGGGCGCTGGTATGGCTCCTGCTCCAACACCCCCGCCGCCT